>ERZ1669248.153-NODE-153-length-41847-cov-23.152780_pt1 | contig 41847 bp, 50 predicted proteins | sample MGYA00579296_ERZ1669248 | MGnify/ENA primary metagenome ERZ1669248 (study PRJEB41166, sample SAMN08046057) | hot springs metagenome | biome: hot spring; feature: neutral hot spring; material: thermophilic sediment; isolation source: thermophilic sediment from...
CATTAATGACGCTTTCGGCTTTCCTCACATCGATCTTAGCCGGACAAATACCGATAGAAATTGCCTTGAATCCACCGGAGAGGAGAAGGAGGGGAATTATGGATAGATTGAGGGGTATATTTAGACGTTGAAGAAGCCAGATATGTCCTCAAGCGACTTCATCCACTGCTCGTTCATCTCCTCCTTCTTTCTCTCTATTTCATCCTCGGAGAAGAAGAGGAAGCTTATTCCCTCTTTTTTGTGCACATCAACTGCCTTGAATACCTCAGATATCCATAGAACACCAGCAGATATTCTCTTAAGCCAGTCAACATAGTTCTCATCGGAGGGTGCTGCAGATGCCATCCAAAGTTCATCTCCATCGAATTTTACATGAAGCAGACCGTTTCTCATCTCTGAATGTATTTTTACATTGCTGAGCGATGCATCACATTTTCCCTTCTCCCTGAGCTCCCTTTCAATTTGCTCCACCTCTTTAACTCTGAGTTTTTTAAGGAGCTCTACAAACGGTTCATATCCCTCAAATATTATCTCTCCATATGCTTCTCCCATTGAAACACCCGATATTGAAGGCGACTCTTTATAATAATCTTTTCCTTATAAACTAAGTAGTAAAGGTATTAGGAGAGGAGCTATAATGGTGAGCACGAGCCCTGATATAAATGACTTCATTGTTCCATTGTGATCGCATACCTGAGCGATGAAGGGCAGCAGAGTGTCCATGCATGGAGCTGCGCCTGATGCTGCTAGAGAATCACAGCCAATTCTCTCCGAAATTGTTCTGGCCATGGTAAGAGTTATCATTTCCCTGAGGAGATTGGAAATAAAAGCTATTATCCCGATTTTCGCTCCGCATGCTTTTGTTATAAGAGGTCCAGCCAGAGTGTACCAGCCGAGTCCTGCTGAGATAGCAGCTGAAACATTAACCGGGAGACCTACTACAGGGGATATAATTATCCCCGAGGCAAGAGTCCCTATCAAAGTTAGGATGGGTATTTTTAGATCTCCTATTTTCAAACTAGCTCCTTCTCTTCCCAGCACAATTCCCACTAGTAGAATCAGGATATATAGCAATATGGATATTGCTATGCTTGCAGGAGGAAATTTAACGAACAAGCCCACAATCATACCAAGCGCCAGGAGGGATAGAGGGATTACAGAGGATGGCATTAGCTCACCTCAGTAATTTTACAGCAATTATACTGCAGATTATGGCGGACACAGCAATGATGAATGATGAGAGCATGATCTCCGGTAGTTGAAGCAACACACCCTCATTACCTATCTCCACTCCTATTAGAAAGATAAGAGCATACGCTATATAGGAGAGTATTCTTTCTACTTTTTTCCTCGGCTTGAGGAGCTTGCCAAGAGCTATACCTGTTATGAAGCATAGAAGCACATCCCACATACGAAGTTGTCCAGAGAAAATTATATAAAAAGCTCCTGCAAAGCAATGATATGAGCACAGTTATGATGGCTCTTAAGAAATTTATTGAAAGATTCTGGCCTGAAGCAAAAGCAAAAATAGTAGAAGAGGAGGAAAATGAGGTTATTGTAGATTTTTATGGTCACATGTGCTACACCTGTGGTATTTATGATTATTTTGACGATTTTAGGTATATTCTTGAGGATGAAAGCGGATCAAGCTGGAAGATAGAGAAATATGAGGAGTTTGAGGGAGAGAGCGGAAGGGTTTTTCGAGTTGTATTCAGGAGAAGCAATTAATTTGTGTAAAAGAATAAAATTTATTTTGCCTTTGCTTAAGGAAATGTTATGCTCCTGCCGTGGAGCAAGGTGAGAGACTGGTTTTGTTTCGCATGCGGGGAGTGTTGCAGGTGGTTCTTTGTAAGCTTGAGGCCAGATGAAGCTATTAGGATATCATCTGCTTATGGAAGAGACAAGATAGAGATAGTACACGGAAGACCAATTCTCAGGAGGATAGGGGATTCCTGCGTGTTTCTATATGGAAATTTGTGCTTGCTGGGAGATGAAAAGCCAATAGCGTGCAAACTTTGGCCCATAGTGTTCACAAGGGAGGGAGGTGCAGATTCATACTTCAACGGTTATTACATCTATTTTGACGAAAGATGCCCTGGAGTCAAAAGAGGAAGACCATCAGACAGGCTTTACATGACAATCATGGAGGCCATTCACCTGAAAGAAGGTCAGAAGATCAAACAGAACTACACAACAGCAAGAGTAGGACCTAATTTGTTGTTACCAGCTGTGGCCAGTTCTACCCTTGGATTAACAGAGGAGATGTCTTCTTTACAAAATTTAGAGTTTCCTTCTTATTCAAGTTCCCGAAGTAAAATATATACTAGAAACATGAAGAGATAAGCCTTAATTTACTGTATAGCTATAATGACAAGGGTTTAATGGGAACTGCTCATAAAGAAGAGCAATTCGATCTGAGAAGAATGGCAACAGAATTTTGTCATGATGAGTATGCTGATTATATTGCCTATAAACGCCTTGTTTCCATAGAGTTCAATAAGGAGCGCAAGAAGAAGCTAGAAGTTATAGCTAAAACAGAACACGACCATTTTGATTTCTGGAAGAAATATTCTTTCCCATTCAAACCTTCACTTAAATCAATTCTGTATTCTTACTTTCTGATGTTATTAAGATTAATCTTTGGTGTAACCTTCGCGATAAAATTGTTGGAAAGAGGGGAGGAGAAGGCTGTGGAGAGATATCGTACTGCACTTGATTTGATGCAGACAGAGGAGGATAAGAAGGCTGTGGAGAGAATAATTCAGGACGAGCTAGAGCATGAACGTTATTTCGTAAGCCAGTTGGATGAGGTCATTGTCAAGTACATGAGTGCCCTGGTTTTGGGACTGGCAGATGCTATAATCGAAATTACAGGCACGCATGCAGGAACACTTGGTACTACTAACTCCACAATCATTACCGGGGCTGTTGGTTTGGTTGTTGGGATTTCAGCTGCTATTTCCATGGCGTCTGCATCATATTTGCAGACTAAGCATGAGACCGGCAAGTCACCCACGATAGCGGCACTTATAACAGGTTCTGGGTACATTTTAGCTGTTGCCCTTATGTCACTGCCTTACTTTATATTAAACAATATACTATTGGCTTTCGTAATATCTATAGCTATCAGTATATTACTCGTGATGATTTTTACATTCCAGGGAAGTGTATATACTAATTCTAGTTTTATTGTAGATTTCCTTCAAACAGTCGGTTTAGTTCTCGGTGTAGCCCTATTGGCCTATTTTCTCGGCGACATCCTCAGCGCCACTTTAGGAATAAGAGGATTAATAAAATAAAAAAGGTAGATATTGAGTTTATTGGCCGATTTTGGGAGGATTTACATCTGATAGCCCTAAAAACCTTAGATAGCTTAGTCGATAAATTTATTCAGTGGAATCCTCTGTTGATGAATCTTCTTTTCTCAGATATTTGCCTAGAAACTTCAAAAGCACTATCAGATATGTAATGCCTTCTTGAACGTCTGGATCTCTGAGAGCAGATAAAATGCCTATTACGCCCTTCCTCGGCTCCTCCTTTATTGCTTTTTCGAGCTCAAATCCATGATCAGAGAATAGTGACAAAAATCTCGCAACAGGTGGAGATTTTACTTTAGCCAATAGATCGAGAACATCCGATAGCATGGATGCCCCACCAGCTACCATTTCATCAGATAACATATTTTTCATGCTAGCTATCCCACAGCCAAGTGAGAATAAGGTGTCTAGAGCCCCCATGTCCCTAAGCTCTTTCAGTTTTTCTATTGTATATTCTATAGTAGAGAGATTATCCACAATATTCTTCAGAGCACTCAAGTTTTCCTTATTTGAAAGTACACGTATCACATCATCTAATGTCTCTACATCTGACATGATATCACACCCCAAATCCAGGCAGGAGAGCTCTAGCTGTGATATTCCAATAAAGCCTATTATAAGCCATCTTATACCAATAGCAGAAGAAGTTGGGCTTAACAGGCTTGGATGGATTCTCATAATCGAATACTAGCAGGGAACCCTCCCCTATTTTGCTCAGAAGAAAGCACATAACTCTCCCATCATATACCGCTCTTGGTTTTATTCCCCTTATTGAATCCGCTATTCTTGATGAGACTACTGAGGCCTCAAAGTCTGCTGTTGATCCTGCCTTGGATATAGGTAGATCTGTGGCATCCCCGATTACATATACATCATCATAATTCTTCATGTTTAACGTATATCTATCAGTGGGTATCCATCCTCCTTTATCTCCTATACCAGATTTTATTATTACATCTGCACCACGATGTGGTGGTATTATTACCGCAAGATCATATTTAGTGCTATCTCCCTCCATAGATATTATCTCCTTTTTCCCAGGATCAACAGATTCTATGTTAAATAATAGATTTGCCTTTATTCCTCTTTCCAGCATGATATTATACGCAAAATCTGCCACGCTTTCTATCGGAAAGACTCTCGGAAGAGGATATAGATATTCTATCTCAACCTTATTTCTCATGTGTCTTCTTCGGAAATAATCCTCGACAAGAAATGTGAACTCCAGCGGAGCTGGAGGACATTTGTACGGCACTCCCGCAACACCCACTACAATTTTCCCTCCGTTAAATTTTGCCAAAGATTCCTCCAGTTTCAGCGAGGAATCAAGATCGTAAAAATGGTGAGCCCCTTCTGAAAGTCCTTGAACCTGAGAAGGATCTGGAACTGATCCTGTAGCTATTATTAGATAATCGTATGTGTATTTTCCCTTTTCTGTCTCAACAAATCTGTCTTCTACGTTTATCCTAGTGGCCCTCTCTGTTATTAACTCTACGCTTTCAGAGAGCAGTTCTCTTTCGCTTTTAACCGCTTCACTTACTTCACTTAGCCCAAAGGGAATTAAAAGATATGCTGGTTGATAGAAATGTCTCTTGGATTGCTCTATTAGTTGTATTCTCACTTCTCCTCTCCTTATTTCCTCTCTAAGTTTATAAGAGAGAAGGTTTGCTGCTATTGTCCCTCCTGTTCCTCCTCCGACAATTAGAACATTCTTTGTCATCTAAACACCCAGCTACCTCTTCTTCTTCACCACAAACTCTGTGAATCCTTCTCTTTCAAATACGCCAAGTAGCTCATGTCCTGCCTTTTGAACCCAGAGTGGTATATCTCTTTTGCTCCCAGAGTCAGTAGAATATACGCTTACTATCTCACCTACCTCAGCTTCCTTTATCGCTTTTATCAGCTCCATGAGAGGACCTGGACAGAAAGATCCTCTCGCATCAACTATCTTGTTTGGTTTAATCTCGGACAATCTCATCACCTCAGATGAAAAGCACTATATCGGCCCCTTTAGCATATTCTAAGAACTCCCCTGCTCCAACTACATCATCTACTATATCTAATAGATCCTCTTTTTTGTACCCGAATAAGTCGAAGGTCATAGCACATGCATGTATTTTTACATTTCCAACATTCTTTGCCTGTTTTATCAGATCTAGCCATGAAGGAGCTTTCTTTTCTTTCATTATATTCAACATTGGTTGTTTCATCTCCTCCCATTCCTTGCTTATCCTTGTGTTGTTTGCCGCCACGTCCTTTCTCAGAGATTGAAGACCCCAAAAGGTAGCAAATATTTGTACTTCCATACCCAGAGCTGCTCCCGCAGATGAAAGCACTCCAACTGCCATCAATTTGTCAATAGTCCCGGAAAAAACTACAATAGCCATCTTCCCACTCATGCTTTAACCCTGTCTTGGGAGGATTAACAATAGTTATAATTTTTTCCTCATACTTTAGTATTATTTAATAAAAATCCTCGAGCTTTTAATGTCGAATTGCATTGCGACTTCGACAGGTGATGATAATGTATGATCTTCATGTTCACACAAGGTTCTCAAAGGACTCCCTTTCGGAGCCAAGCAAAGTGATTGAAGTGGCAAAGAAAAAGGGGCTCTCTGGAATAGCTATAACAGATCACAACAGCATGCAAGGTTATATGAGTGCAAGAGAAACAGCGAGAAAGCTGGAGATTGAGCTAATACCTGGAGAGGAAGTTATGACCAGCGGCGGGGAGGTGCTTGCGTATCTCATATCAGAGGAGGTAAGACCATACAGAAGCCCTGAGGAAACGATAGATAATATAAGAGAACAAGGCGGCATCGCAGCGATAGCACATCCATTCAGAGGAAGATCGATAAGATCAGAAAGTACAATAAAACTGGCCGATTTTGTGGAAGTTGCCAATGGAAGATCCTCCAGGAAAGAGAATGAGAAGGCACTAGAGCTCGCAAAAAGATGTGGAAAGAGGGGGATAGGGGGGAGCGATGCTCACTTGTTAAGGGAAATAGGAAATGTTGTTACAATTGGAGGGCTGAAAGCAGATGGAATTTTAATTAGAGGATCCTCTTACAGGCCTTTATTTATCATCTACTCTTCCATCGTAAAGCTTGTAAGAGAACTCTAAATTTGCTGCTGGCTTTTCTCCTGCAAGGGAACTACAAGAACTGGTATATCTGAGTTATTTACTACATATGAGGATATACTTCCGAGCATCCTGTGCAGAAGCCTTCTCTGTCCTCTTGAGCCCATAACTATCAGATCCACTCCTCTTCTCCTTGCGACTTCCAGTATCTTATCATGAGGGCTTCCTTTCTCTACAACTGCCTCTGCCTTAAATCCCCTCTCCTCAGCAAGTCTCCTTCCCCTCTCCACTATATCCCTTGCCTCCTTCTCCATCTTTTCCTCTATTTGCCCTATCAACACCGGAGATGGCCTAAATATCCCGGATTCGGGATGAAAAGAGGAAAAGCTTTCTATAACCCTTATGTCCACGACGCTTAGCACTATTATCTCCCATCTCTCCGGAGAAAATTTTGATATGAAGTATTCAAGCGCATTAAAGCTTTCATTGCTTCCGTCAAGGTTTATCAATGCAAGCATGTTGAACTCTGCTGCTGGAGGATATAAGGTGATATTATGAGGACATATAATATAAAAGCAGTCCACATGGTAAGACTGGAGGAGGGAACTGAGATAATATCTGAGCTGAAAAAAGCCTGCAATAATATGAAAGGAGGGATAATAAAGGGAATAGGTGGGCTGGATAAGGCAAAAATAGCAGTATTCAATCCGGAGAAAGGAGAATATGATGTCAGAGAGGTAATTGGGTTCCACGAAATAGCTTCTCTATCAGGGAATCTCAGTGTAAAGAAGGATGGGGAAAAGTTCCTGCACCTACATGTGGTCCTAGGATCATGGAGAGGAGTAATAGCTGGGCATTTAATCGAGGGATATGTGAGAGGAACAGCTGAGATAGCAATATTCGAGCTGGATGAAGAGCTTAATAGGACAATAGAAGCCAGAGGTCTGACATTGCTGGATCTATAGAAATGTTTCTAAATGAGAAGCACTTCTATGCATATGCGGAAGGGAAGCACTGCTGAAGCTGTGAGAAAAGTTATAAAAAGCCATCCCTCAATAATTGACTGTATCTGTTTTGGAATAGTGAACTTCAGCGCCTTGAGCAGGATAATAACAAAGGAGGTGAAGAAAGCGGGTAATCTGGAGAAGATAGATGAAAATGCCGTAAAAATGGCAATCATAAGGTTCTCGGAGGATATCAAGAGGAGAAGAACTTTAAATGAGAGGATGATCAGATACATACTTGCAAACAGCTCCGTCAGGCTTGAAATGGATGTTATAGTTGTAACAGCTGAAAGGGAAGTTGTGTTGAGAAACGTGAATGAGATAATGGAGAAAGCTGCAAATGCCAGGTTCTTCCAATTAACTCAGGGGACTAGGACTTTCACCTTGGCCATTGCAAGGGAAGCAAGCAGCAGCATAGTAAATCTGCTTAGCAGAGGAATAGCATATAAGATGGACGATCAAGCAGCCATAATCCTAGTGAGCCCAAAGGAGATAATAGATACCCCAGGAGTTGTCTCCTATATAACATCCATTTTAGCATGGAATGGGATAAACATAAGTCAGATAATCTCCTGCCATACTGATACAATCCTGATTGTAAGCAGGGATGATGCAATAAGAGCTTATAACGTGCTTGAGGAGATAATACTGAGGCTCAGGTCCAGCTGAATTGTTGCAATCAGAACATTTCATTCCCTATAATGAAGTATATATTACAATATACTTATAAATAAGGCTATCTTCAGCTCCCGGGATCTTCATGAAAATTCCAGATGAGATAGGAAAAATGAGAGTCGTTCTGGCATACTCAGGAGGTCTAGATACATCTGTCCTTCTCTCCTTGCTGAAAGAAGCAGGGAGCGAGGTTATAACAGTGACAGTTGATGTCGGACAGGAGGATGACTTCAAGGAGATAGCAGATAAGGCGGAGAAGCTTGGAGCTGCAGGACACTATTACATAGATGCAAAAGAAGAGTTCGCCCAGAACTACATTTTCCCAGCGATAAAGGCAAATGCCATGTACCAGGGAAAATACCCTCTATCAAGCGCTATTGCAAGGCCTTTAATAGCCTCAAAACTGGTGAAAGTGGCTGAAAAAGAGGATGCTGATGCCGTTGTCCATGGATGCAGCGGAAAGGGAAATGATCAGATAAGATTTGACGTCACCATAAAGGCATTAAATCCTTCTCTGAAGGTCTTTGCCCCTGTTAGAGACTGGGATCTTGCCAGGGACTGGGAGTATGAGTATGCGAAGTCAAAGGGAATACCCGTGAAGTACAAGAGCTACAGTGTGGATGAAAACCTCTGGGGCAGGAGCATAGAGGGAGGAGTGCTGGAAGATCCATCGAGAGAGCCTCCTGAGGACGCATTCAAATGGACCGTATCTCCTGAAAAAGCACCGGATGAGCCAGAGTATGTAACTATAGATTTCATGAAGGGGGTTCCATTTGCTGTAAATGGAAATGCTCTAGCTCCATCACAGCTAATAGCCACTCTTAACACCATGGCTGGAAGGCATGGCATTGGAAGGATAGATCATATAGAGGACAGGACTGTTGGATTGAAGAGCAGGGAGGTTTACGAGTGTCCAGCAGCAACAGTCATCATAGAGGCCCACAAAGACCTGGAGAAAATGGTCCTCACGAAGAGGGAGCTCTCGTTCAAATGGCTTGTCGATGAGACGTGGTCTGATCTAGTTTACACAGGACTCTGGGTGGAGCCATTGAAAAGCAGCCTGGATGCATTCATAAACAACATTGAGGAGAAGGTCAACGGAAGCGTTACCCTAAAGCTCTACAAGGGAAGCGCTAGGGTTGTGGGGAGAGCTTCATACAACAGCTTATATGAGGACAAGCTTGTGGCATATGAGAGCCACAGCATTCTCTCCCAGGAGTTCTCAAAGGGATTTGTAGAGCTATGGGGACTGCAGAGCATCCTAGGATTCAGGATGAGGAGGGGTATAAGTGTCCCTCTACAGGAAAGCATTGCTTGGTGATGTGGAGCAGGAAGTACTTAGGTTCACTTCATCTATCGATGTGGATAGATATTTCGTCAAAGAAGCAATTGATGTGATGAAAGCCCACGTAAAGCATTTAATGTCCATTAATGTAGTACCAGAGGGGGCTGGAAAGAGAGTCCTGGAAGCCCTAGAATCTGCATCAGCAGAGGATCTCCTATCTAAAAAAGCTGAGGACATATTTGAGGCAATTGAGGCATATCTGAAGGAGAAGGTTGGGGAGGACTTTGGATGGATATCAATAGGGAGGAGCAGAAATGATCACATTGCTGCTGTCCTCAGGCTTGTGACAAGGAGATATCTCATCAGCATAATAAAGGAGGTTCTGGATTTGAGATCTATGTTGCTTCATAAGACCTCTGAGAACTTGTACACGCTTTTTCCCTCCTTTACTCATATGCAGCCGGCTCAGATATCCACAGCTGCACACTACCTGACATACATTGAGGAGGAGCTCTCCTTCTACACCAGGCTTCTTTTGGACATATTGGAGCTGGTTAACAGATCACCCCTTGGAGCTGCAGCTGCTACCTCAACGATGGTGGACATCGACAGGGAGGAGCTTGCATCCTCCCTCCATTTTAGCGACATGGTAAAGAACTCCCTGTTGGCAACAGGATCAAGGGATTTCATGCTTATTGCGTCCTCCATTCTTGCCTCCTTTTCTGTATTTCTATCTAGAATAGCTGAGGATATGATATTCTTCTCGTTTTCAGGGCTGATAGACGCACCTAGGGAGCACATGGCTACGAGCAGCTTGATGCCGCACAAGAAGAACCTTGTGACAATGGAGCTTATCAGAGCATGGGGAGGCAGATCTATAGGCCTTCTCACCTCCATCTTGGCTGTGGAGAAGGGAATACCATCGGGATACAACTTGGATCTTCAGGAGATGAACAGCAGTTTTATCTCACTTCTCATGAGGCTTTTGGATGTTGTAAAGATCTTCAGGGATTTTATATCGAAGGTCAAGTTCAAGCAAGCTGAGCGCATTGAGACTCTAATCTTAACCGATCTGGCTGAGCTTCTCTCACTCGAGCTAAATATACCCTACAGGGAGGTCCACATGCGTATAGCTAGGGGGATAAGCGAGATGAAAGATCCCAGCCCGGATGAACTGCTGTCCTTCCTCAAGCGGGAGTTTAATTTAAATGAGAAAATCATGGAGATGATATTGAACCCACTTAAATTGCTGAAGAGAAAGGGCGATGGATCCCCCAATCCTGATGCTGTGAGAAAATACATAGATGAGGCAGTAAACAAGATAAATGAGGATAAGGGCCTTCTTAAGAGAATTATCTCAGGGATACAACCAGATTTGATATAACTGATATTAGATCGCTCATCTTCTCCACTATTCTCTCCCTATCAGCTCTTCTCTCCTCCAAAGGAGATATGAAGTTCAGCCCTATGGGAGTTATGGATATCGCCTTCTCCACGGTTAGTGCATAATAATCAGTCCCTCTCATCTCCTCCGAGACTGCTATCGGATTGCTTCCGAGCCAGTAATATGGCTTCCCCCTTGGATCTACTCTCTCCAGAACATAGTTCTCGAACTTGACCTTAGCTAGCTTTGTGAGCCTCACTGGGGTGTCATCGGATATCTTAAATGGAAAATTCACATTCAGGAGATCCACTCCCTCCGGAAGCCCGTTCTCAAGCATCCACTCTGCTATCTCAGCTGCTATCAATGCATGACTCCTGAACTTATCTGCAGGCCTTGGCTCCTCACTTTGAGGTATCTCAACACTGAAGGCAGCTGATTTGAATCCCATTAAAGCTGCTTGTATTGCTGCTGCTATTGTTCCGCTGGTGAATATGTTGTCCACAGTCATGTTATCCCCCACGTTTATGCCAGATAGAACTGCCTCAGGCTTGTCCTCGAGCAAATACCTGAGGGCCACTGTCACGGTATCACCTGGAGTCCCGCTCACGAGATGAGCTATTCTATATGTCCCCACCTTGGTCGGTATCCTCCATATTCTCAGCGGTTTATGCAGTGTTATTCCCTTTCCGGCAGCGCTCATCTCTCTTTCTGGCACAACAGCCGAAACATTGAATCCTTTATCTATTAAAGCTTTCCAAAGAGCTTTAAATGGAGCTGAATGTATGCCATCATCGTTCGTCAGAAGGACACGGTGCATGAGGAAAGTGGCCATGCATGTTTTTTAACATTCACCTTCACATCGCCATGTGACAGCCAAGAAGGTCATACCAATATCCAAGCCTTTATTGGGAAAGGAGGAGCTTAGAGAGATAGAGAAAGTGCTGGAAAGCGGTATGCTGGCTCAGGCTGAGAGAGTAAAGGAGTTTGAGCAAAAGTTCGCCGATTATATCGGGACAAAGCATGCAATAGCTGTATCAAACGGAACTGCAGCTCTTCACATCGCCCTTATTGCGATGGGATTGAGGCCAAGGGATAGAGCTTTGACATCTGCCTTCACCTTCTTCGCATCAGCATCGACGATAGTTCTTTGCGGCGCTGTTCCAAGGTTCTCTGACGTGGATGAGAGGACTATGAACATTGATCCCGAGAAAATTAAATTGGATAAGTGCAAAATAGTGATACCTGTGCATCTGCATGGGCATCCTGCTGACATGGATCCTATAATGGAGAAGGCAAGAAGAGAAGGAGCTCTTGTACTGGAGGATGCAGCTCAAGCTCATGGGGCTGAATACAAGGGAAGAAAAGTCGGATCTATAGGAGATGCTGCTATATTCAGCTTTTATCCGACAAAGAACATGACGACAGGAGAGGGAGGGATGATAACCACAAACGATGGGGAAATAGCGGAAAAGGCAAGAATTTTAAGGGATCAGGGACAGAAAAGCAAGTATATTCACTGGGGGATAGGATTTAACTATAGAATGACGGAGATAAACGCTGCAATAGGATTAGTGCAACTAAGAAAGCTGGATTCAATGAACAAAAGAAGGGAGGAGATCGCAAGGATATACTCGGAGGAGCTTAATATAAGGGGGATAAAAACGCCATATGTTGCTCCTTGGGCTAAACATGCCTGGCACCTTTACCCGCTGATAGCGGATGCTGGAAAAAGGGATGAAATAGTTGATAGGCTGAACTCAATGGGCGTGATGGCTAGAAGGCCATATCCGATGCCAGTTCAAGAGCAAGAAGCAATGAAAATGCTTAATGATCCAGAGAGAAATTATCTTGCAGTTTTATTTGATAAAATAGAGTTTGAAAGGACCCCTGTAGCGGAAAGGCTGACGAAGGAGGTGTTCTACATCCCAATACATCCAGGCATGAGCGATGATGATGTCAGCTATGTGGTTGATTCGGTCAAGAGCGTTCTAAAACAGATTTCATGAAGGCAAGGTATACTGGACTTGGCCTGCCCGGTCTTGACTTGTACTCCGGGTGAAACTGAACCCCAATGAAGAAGGGGTGCCAGCTTATCTCAAAGGCATTTATTATCCTCCCTGTTCTGTCAACAGCGCTCACTCTATATCCTTTTTCCTCCATGAGCTCTGCGTACTTCCTCGAGATGTGATATCTATGCCTGAACCTCTCCCTCACTACATTTTCGCCATATGCATCCATTAGCTTTGTGCCAGGGATTATGAGGACTTCATGGGCCCCCAATCTCATCGTTCCTCCCTTCTCCTTCACCCCAATCTGCTCAGGAAGTATGTCCACAACAGGATATGGCGTGCTTGGATCTAATTCCGTGCTGTTTGCGCCATCCCATCCCATCACATGCCTTGCAAAAGCTACTGTTGACAGCTGCGCCCCGAAGCATATGCCCAGGGTTGGAATTTTCTCCTCCATAGCCCTTTTAGCAGCCTCTATCATCCCCTCTGTCCCCTTTATGCCAAAGCCTGGAGCCAGTATAACCCCATCCAGGCCATCCAGATCCGGGGAGGATGCATCCACCATCTTTATCCTCGCCTTACAGTTGATGGCAGATGCCGCATGTTTCACCGCCTCATTTATGCTTATGTGCACATCATGCATCCTCCAGTACTTGCTCACTATTCCCACTGTCAGCTCCTTACTTCCCTCTTTTACAGCTTCTTTCCAACTTTCTAGTTCAGCCTTCCTGTTTTCAAGCCCAAAGAACTCCTCTATTCTTCTGCCTAGTCCTTTCTCCTCTAAAATCAAAGGAACTTCATACACATTCTCCCTGTCCGGATCGGGAAATATGGAGTCCATGGGAACTCCTGAATACAGGGATATCTTCCTGAGGACATCTGCTCCAAGATCCCTATCGCTTCTCACAACTATAACATCTGGAGGCAAACCTGCTGCATTTGCAAGCCTTATGAACGTCTGAGCTGGCTTCGTCTTCAGCTCTCCAGTTGACCTGAGATACGGAACATATGTTACATGCACATGAAGGCTTTTCCTCTCAGCTCTTATCTGCCTCAGCGCCTCGACAAAGGATTCTGCCTCATAATCACCTATCGTGCCCCCCAGCTCAACGATCAAAAAGTCCGGATTTTCCCTCTTTGCTACTTCCATTATCCTCCTTTTTATCTCATCCACCACATGGGGTATCAACCTGACTGTTTGGCCCAGATAAACCCCTTTTCTCTCGCCCAGTATCACCTGTAGCATGACCTGACCGCTCGTTATGTTGTTCGATGGATGCATGTTCTTCCCCAAAAAACGCTCATAATGACCAAAATCCTCATCTATCTCAGCTATCTGAAAGCTGACTGATTCAGAGGGGCTGAATATCCATACATCCTCTGTCACAAAGATCTCACCATGCTCAGCTGGGTTCATAGTGCCTGGATCCGGGTTAAGATATGGATCCAGCTTCACCATCGATATGTCATATCCTCTTGCCTGCAGTATCTTGCCTATTGATGCGGCAACTATCCCCTTCCCGAGGCCGCTTACCACTCCTCCTGTGATGAATATGATGCCCTGCACAGGATGAGTAAGCGAAGTTGAATAAAAGCGTTCTTAGTATACAAAATTATGCATTAACTGAGCTTTCCTGTAAACGAAAGATTTATCACCTAGCATTGAAGCTTGAGTGGGTGCAAAGTTGAATTTCAGAGCAATTTTTGCAGCAGTGTTTGTAGTTCTCCTTGTCGCAGGAAGCATAATCTTCCTGCTGCCTGGAGAAGAAATGAGCAGCAGCGAGTGGCCAACTCCTTCGGACAAGACAACTTTTCTGCAGCTCCTTTCTATAAATGGGACTAAGGATATGAATGTTATAGAAGTTATGCCCCTTAGGTACATGCCCGGGAATGTGTCACTGCCGAAGGGAGGCTACGCAGTTGGAATATACATGAGCTACAGAAATGTAACCCCAGTGATAGCAATAATTGCCTTTCTGAACTCTTCTGCAAGCAGTGTGGCAAATACAATAATAAATCAATATAGAAACTACAGCATCATGTACAAGACGTTCAGGGATTCCGGATACATGGAGCTTAGGACAGGAAATCTAGTGCTGCAGATGTGGTATAGAGGGAAATGGATAGTTGAAGTTGCGACACAAGCTGGATATGATGAGGCGATACTTGAGTTCAAGAGCATGATGTCACAGTTTAAAGGGTAGAATGGATGAGCTGGAGGGAAATAGAGCGAGCAATGGAGGAGACTGATGTCGTTCTGGAGGTCATAGATTCCAGGTTTCCTGATATAACTAGGAGCAGAAAGCTCGAGAAGATGGCTGAGGAAAAAGGGAAATATCTTGTTATAGCAATGAACAAGGTTGATCTGGTGCCGAGAGATGTGGCTGAGAGGTGGATTTGGAAAATCTCAAAAGAGTTTCCTGTAATCCCTGTTAGCGCTAGAAGAAGGCTTGGAACAATGAGGCTGAGGAGAGCTCTGAAAAAGTACTCCCCGGCCGTTGTGCTCATAGCAGGATTTCCAAAAGTTGGAAAGAGCTCTATAATAAATGTGTTGAAAGGAAGACATTCTGCATCCACCAGCCCTGTGCCCAGAAGCCCCGGCTACACCAAGGGTTTCACAAAGTACAAGATAGAGAAGGGCCTCTACATAATAGATTCTCCTGGAATAATACCCCCCGAGGGAAGCGGTTTTGAGGCTGTTGTGAGAGGGGCAAAGGCTGATCCCGTGGAGATGGCCTCTTCTTTAATCTCAGCTGCATCCAGAATTAGCCCTGGCCTTCTGAAGAGAGCTTATGGTGCCGCTGAGGAGAATCCAGAGGAAGTCCTGAGGACTATAGCAAAAAGGAGAGGATTTATCTTCAGGTCAACTGGGGAGCTCAACTTAACAGAGGCAGCTAGGATTTTGCTCGAGGATTTCTACAGGGGAAAAATCTCATTCTTCACAGCGCCTGAAAAATACTAAAGTAGACTTTAGAGCAACTGGCATCATTTGCAGAATAATACTGAAACTGTTAAAGAAATAAGTTGAGGTTGCAAGAATTTACTGTAATGGTTGCTGTTAATTTAAAAATCCTCTTACTATAGTTTGCCATCAATATACATTCTTATTAACTTTAATATTTATTATATATTTCAGGGTATAATAATGAAGGTATCTATAGTGAAAATTAATCCCTCTATCAATGATCGGCCTTTGACTATTTTAATGCTCAGCTAACTTATGCTTATATATAAACACTATCATATTAGTGGTCAAGCGCCTAGAGCGGCTTGGTGACATACTTGCGGAAGGTCCACACTGCTTCAAGGAGCTATTTTGATGAATTGAGGAGAATAGAAAGAGAGATTCTATCGATAATATCTAAGGTCAAGCCAAGGGTTATCGTCGATATAGGAGTTGGCGAGTCCACGATAAACTTGCTATCGAATCAATGGCTTGTCATTGCTGTAGACTCAGATTGCAGCAAACTAGTGGAATTTCATAGGAAGATTGGTTCCAGCTATGAGAGGCTGAATCGATTAATGCTCGCTTGCGGCGATGCGTCATATCTTCCATTGAGACAAAAATCTATTGATTTAGTATTATTTTACTTTGTGCTCCATGAGATAAATCCTAGGCTTCACCTGGATGTTCTTGCTTGCGCCAAGAAGGTATCTAAGCACATCATGATCGCAGAGCCAGTGCCCAGCGGCAATGAGATGTACCGAAAGCTGTGCAATATATGGCAAAATGCCATGAAGTCAGTTGGTAAATTTGAGGAGTACCGGGAGCCGGAGTACTGGCTGACGCTGCTGGAACGGCTTAGTATGAATATTGTTGAGAAGAAGATCATCAGCTGGAGGACAGCAGTACCATATGAAGCACTTAAAACGATGGTAGAATTATGGATTGATGGATGGAAGCGGATAGGTGTACCAAAGAAGTTCGTCGAGCAGCTTGAGATGTTCCTTGAAGAGACCAAGGTAGGAGAGTTTAAATGGTCGGACATACTCGTAATTCTAGCTCTATCAGCATAGCACTGACTTTTCAGCTATAGCAAAGATCTCAATTTACTCAGAGTTGGCAATTCCAATGTCAAGATGTCTGGATTGAGGAGGAGAACCTACTTTATGTTCTGATTTAGCAAATATCCCCAGTAAGCTCAGAAATAATGGTTTCTGTAATTCAGGATTCAGATATTTACTTTAAAGGCAGAGAAAGGGGAAAAGTGCTAAGCTATAAACTAATAAATTAATATTCTATCGAATAGAGATTTGCGCCTTGTCCCATCTAAGATTTAGGTAATATTCTCTAAAATAGAATTTCTAGGTGAGATATCTGTTAAATGCCATGAGAGTATCTGAAATCCTAGGACTTCTGCTCACATTTTTCTCTCCTGTTTTCTTTCCTGCTAGCATTGTCCCAATGCCCTGGAGAATTGTGCTACTTATCTCACCCACAACTTCCGCAGCTGTACTAATGAGAAGAGCTATAGGCCTAGAGGATGGAGTTCCCGGAATTCCCATTTATGGATATATTCTCATTCTTCTAGCCTACTTAGTGTTCTTCCTCTGACTAGCTATGAGGCATGCTCAATGGAGGGAGAAGTGAGGCAATTTGAAGAGAGCAGATCTAAGGCTACTTGAGAGCTGATATAACAACTTGTGCGGTTTCATCAGCACCAAGATCGAGCTCAAAATCCGTAGGAGCAGTCCTACCATAAAGTGATTTCCTCTCTGTTATCGCTATGAACTCACCTCTTCTAAGCCTGCCTATTTTGTTTGAGACCTCCTGCACAGTCTTCTGATCAGCTCCCAGGAAGCTTTTTATCGGATTTATGTCGTCGCTTCCGCCGAGCTGATGCACTATCTTAGTTCCAGTATTTTGGATTATATATTGGGATATATTCCTCGGTGATTGTGCCACTACTATGACCGATATGCCGAACTTTCTCATTTCTGCTATCACCCTCTCCGCTATCGTCATCCTCTCCTGGCCCATGTTTGGTATGGTTCTCTCCGCCTCCTCAAGCACTATCACAAGCTCCGGCATGTTGTACTGCTTCAACAACCTGAACTCATCGTATACTCTCTTCAAAAAGAAGTGGACATAAAGATTTCTCCCGAGATCGGTCTTCAGATTCCCAAGCTCTATCGCAACGGGCGAGTCTATGCTTGACAAGCTGAGCTTTTCGTTCGACAGGACGGAGGATGACTCCGATATCAGGTACAGCTTCCTCAGGAGGGCTGCCTTCGTCTCATACTCGGGCTGTGATCTTACCTCTATCTGGCTGACCTCATCCAGGAGTTCCTCCAAGGTTGGCTCGCTTCTCATCGCACTAGCCTTCATCTTGATCCTCCCAAGGGCCTCCAGCAGCATGAACTCCTGGGGAGGAGTCAGGTCAAATATCACCCTGAAGGACTCCACTAGATTGTAGAGCTCCTCCCTCTCCATCCCCGCTATTCCCTTGAGGACGTTTATCGAGAAGTCCTCTGGCTCAAGCACCCTGCCTCCAAGACTTGCTACAAGGTTAGCATACTCATTGTGATAATCGAGCACCACAAATTCTATCCCATAAATTGTCCACAGGTCAGCTAAGATCTTCTTCACAGTGGTCGTCTTTCCAGATCCCGTCGACCCAACCACAAGCATGTGCCTCAGCAGATCCTTAACTTCTATTCCAGGCTCAATTGAGAGAGTGTTTTCACCTCCAGAGCTGAAGCTCGGCACTTTTAAGGATGGTCTCTCCTCGAATTGCCTTACATGATGCAATGATATTATCCCAGCTATGTACTCCTTGTCCAGTCTTGTCCTCCTCACCTCAAACCCATCGCTTTCCATCATTCTAGCTATCACCTTGATCGAGTTGTCCAAGAGCTCTGCATCCGAGGAGATAGATGAGACCCTCCTCCACAGCACACCAGTCATGGAGTATTTTGTCTCATCCCCGATGGGCAATCCTCTCCTCACTCCGGAAACCGTGAGGGCAATGTTAACATCCAAGTCCGACAGGACTGATGCTATTTTCTCCACATCCAACACAGCTGATTCAACTGGAGCGCTACCTCCCGAAGGTGTGATGAGGAAAGATGCAGCTACATAGCTCCTTCCTGACAGATTAAGCAGGAATATGCTCTCCCTTAGCTCGGTCAATCCAAGGACATTTCTTTTATTTCTCATTCTATGTAATATGATTATAGCTACTATGAGAACGCCTAGTATCATTATAAGGGAGCTGTTGTACAGCATCCTTATTACATAAATATTTTTATATAGTTTTATTAGCACAAATACAACTATTAGAGTTATTATGAGGAAGTTGACCTCTTTATCCCTGCTCTTCTTCATGGCAGCACACCTTAGCTCTTCTAATCTCGCTTTTTATCTCCTCTATCTCCATCAGTATTATTCTTACGGAGCTCTTCAACATCTCCAGCTCCATCCTGATCTCAGTCAGATCTCCTCCCTTCTCATCACCACTGGGCCTATTACCACTCTCCTCCCCTTTGCTATCGCGCTTTTCCCAATCCCCACACATGATGCCACCTCCCTCTGGGTTATGTTAGCACCTAGGAGCTTTAGTGCATTGTAGTAAGCTGTAGCTGCTAGGAGAATCGGGTTCCTCCCAGCTATTTTTCCCCTGTTAATTTCAAATGAATAGATTAGGTTCTTGTATGCAAGCTGTTCAGCCACTTCCACTAGATATCTTCCCCTCTTGCCCATTCTTTTCATTATGCTTTCATTTTCCATTATCTTTACCCTAACATAATTCAAGTAGGGGACCATCAGATCCTCCCTGCTCCTCCCTAGAATGCTGCTTATCTTGGCTATGTATAGAGCCACTGTGGATGTGCTTATCCTCATCCTCTCCTTTTTCGCCAGCTTATCTATCTCGCTCAGCGGTATAAGCCTTCCCTCTCTCCTGCATGCGTATATAAAGGCCGCTACCTCGAGGGATGCTGGTGCTTTTTCTATTCCCAGCTCCTTTTTAACGATATTTGCCACTTTTTTGGCCTCCTCAGCAATAGTCATCGGCACATTGAAGTAAGAGGATAAATAATCTATGGTCTCGGATTCTCTTCTTGCAAGAGGCCCTCCTGTAATCTCGTAGCCCTCCTGGAAATCCTGAAATACAGCACCGCATGAGCTGCAGATGAGCCCTTCCTCCCCTCTGAGGAGCTCGGATCCACAGAACTCACACTTCATAAGGCAATCTGAGTCCTTGTAATAAAAAGTTTTCCTTATGAAAGAATAATTGGAAACTTAATTTAGGTAATAGGGAGAGATGGGGAAAACTATTCCGATAGAGTCAACTGCACATAAACCTTATCCCCCTGCGCAAATTCCTCCAAGTTTTCCCCATTTATCCTCATCCAGAGGCCATAAAATGACACTTGAAGCTCATTTTTAGATGATTTATAAACTATTCCATTAAATATATATCCTTTTTTCTCCTTTGGAGCTTCTTTACTTATCACTAGTTTCCCTCTTTCCTTCTGTCTTATAGCTCCTATCTCCCTTGGGAAGTCGAGAATTATGGTTGTGTTGCCTGACTTCAGCTCAACGATATCCAGATTAAAGAGGGGATCCTTTCCCACCTTTTCCACCAGTACATCCAACTCCATGGCCATCGAGGCAGTATGTCCAGTTGTATTAAAAAAGGTGATCTCGCATGAATGAGGAGAAACTGAGAGTCATAGCTTATAAACTGAGAAAGCAGAAGGCTGAGATAAGAGGAGCTCTGAAGCAATCTGGAGCGAAAGGAGACATTACAAGAAGGATAATCGATCTGACTAATGAGATAATGGCGTTGACCGGAGGTGAAAGAATAGATTACAGGGAAAGTTTGAGCATTGAGGATCTAAAGGAGCTGTCCCTGAGAGCATCTATCGCATTCAGGGATTACCTGAGGTCTCAGCTTGAAAGTTCCATGCAAAATATGTGACGCTCTTTCTCCGGCTGAAGCTTCTGGCTTCAGCTTCTCCTTCAAGCTAAGCTTCATCTGTCGCTATACAGCCTGTTTTGCTGAAAGCACACCTCTCGGTGCGAGGTTCTGGCGTTTAGCTGGAGCTTTACGCCTCCAACCTCATCTGCCAGTTCGAGGATGTCACGGCTCTCCCATCCCCATGGACTTGTCATCCATGGGGCTAAAGGCTTTTCAGCCATCCTCCACTCGGGACATCCGATTTAAGGCTTACGCCATGTCACGAGATCTTATATCAAAACTTATCAATTCATCCTAGAGCTCCGGGTTTTCCGGCACCACCTTTATAAAAGCTGGCTGCTGAGAAAAGCTATGGACGAGCTGGATGAACTCGAGAAGGAGCTTTCAGAAGTGATAAGAAAAATTGCTGAGAAAAAAGGTTTTAATGATGAAAAGTCTAAAAATCTGCTTTCAGATCTCGTCATAGCCTTCATAAGAAGTCTGACTGATGGAAAGATAGCGGATGTAGATGAATGGATGAGCATAGCCTTCAGGGCAAAGAGGGTTCCTGTGTGCAGGCATCCTTGTGCATTTTCCGATTCTCTAGAGAAAGTCCTCATGAAATACAGGTTCACGGATTTCCACTTCAGGACAATCTTAAGAAGAATAAGTTGATGCGGCCGCCGGGATTTGAACCCGGGTCTGAGGCTTTCCTCGGCGCCATGGAGGGCCTCCATCCTCTCCAGGCTAGACTACGGCCGCATGGATTTCGCCTCGCCAGAACCCCACAGCTGAAGTCGGGGGCTCATCAGGCTTACCGCCCTGATGTCTTAGATCCTCATTATTTAAACTTTGTCTATTTATCCAGCTAAAGTTCAGACTTTTCTATAATTATTTTTAAATATAATAAATTAAGAATTGAGAAATATTGTACAAAATGTGAGCCAAGTCTAGAATCATTGTCTGTACTCCTTTCCTCCCTTGACTAATCCATGACCCACTAGCCTCCATCTCCCACTTACTCTTGTGGATATAGCCAATCTCTGCTCAAGTTCTGTGCAGACAGGTATTCTCAGCGTTAATGACATCATATCTCCTCTTTTTCCCTCTAATATTGCGGGCACTGTTGCAGTTCCTATGCTTATCTGCAAAAGGTCTCCCACTTTTGGCTGCTCAACTTTTATCTCCTCTTTAAACCCCACTATCTTCTCGAAGAAGCTAGCTTCCACATCTATGCTTGAAAAAACCGGCGGAAGCTCGTTTATAAGGCCTACTACATTTCCCTTCATGTTATCTGCCTTGGTTAGGGATGGATCAAGCTTCGTTCCGACTCCTATGAGCCCTCCTGGCTTTGCTTCCTCCAGCTCTATATCCTCGCTCTTCAAACTGACTATAACAGTTGTTAGAGGCACATACTTATCTCTTATGTGAACACCAGGCCTTATCTCTATCTCATCCCCAATTTTGAACTTTCCTTGAGATATAGCCCCTCCTATCACCCCTCCTTTCAAATTATTCGGCTTAGTTCCAGGCCTGTTCACGTCAAAGGATCTTGCTACGAGCATCCTAGGAGGTTTGCTCAAGTCCCTTTCCGGAGGGACAAATCTTCTCACCATCTCCCTTATGAGGTAGTTTATGTTCACACCATGGAGGGCTGATACAGGAATTATAGGCGGCACATAGCCCAGGTTCTCCTCCAGAAATCCCACTATGCTTTCGTAATTCTTTATGGCCTCCTCCCTGCTGACGAGCTCTATTTTTGTCTGAACTACTATTATGTTTTTTACCTCCATTATCTTTAATGCAGCTAGGTGTTCCCTTGTCTGAGGCTGAGGAACGGGCTCATTTGATGCTATAACTAGAAGGGCTGCATCCATCAGGGTTGCGCCAGATAGCATCGTCGCCATCAGTGTGTCGTGTCCAGGACAATCCACAATTGATATCTTCCTCAGGAGGATCGTATCACTTCCATCAAATGGACATTTTCTGCTTGTAGTATAGCATTTTGGCTCATCACAATTAGGGCATTTCCTCAGCTCTGCATTTGCATAGCCCAGCTTTATTGTTATCCCTCTCTTTAGCTCCTCGCTGTGCTTCTCAGGCCAGACTCCAGTTAAAGCCTGAACAAGGGTTGATTTGCCGTGATCAACATGACCTGCAGTTCCGATGTTCATCTCTGGTTGTATTCTTTCGCTCAACATGGATCCCTTTTGTCATGCTCTGCTTCAGTATAAAATTGTTGCGTCCTGCCTGAAAGTTTTCCATTTGTGCTGAAGCATGAACACTACTCCCTTTTCCTCGATTGCTGCAGGACATACTCAAGTATTTTCCTTATGACAACCCGAGGGAGGGACAGATCGAGCTAGCAGAAAGAGCATATAAGGCACTAATAAAGGGGGAAACTCTTGTTGTAGAAGCCCCTAATGGAATTGGAAAGACCTCAGCAGTCCTTTCAGCAGCTCTTCTTGCGTCAGAGAAGAGCGGAAGAAGAGTTCTCTATCTGACAAGAACTCACTCCCAGACGGATAGGGTGGTTGAAGAGGTGGAGAGGATATCCGAAAAAACTGAGGTAAAATATGCACCGATAAGAGGGATGGCAAGCCTTTGCCCATTCAACACAGGCCTTTTCAGGGAGGGAGTTTTCTGCAGTTTTATAGTGAAGAAGAGGATGTGCAATTACACGAGGAGCATAGATGAAGTGGGTGATATAAGGCCCCTCTTCACAGAAGTTGTCATATTGGAGGCCTTGAGGAGGGGGCAGTGCCCCTATGCCTTCTCCTTAAAGCTTGCAAGGGATTCAACTTTGATAATAGCAAATTATATATATGTATTTGATATGTTCTATTCAACTTATTTATTTGAAAAGCTTCAGCTGAACAGGCCCCTTCTCATAATAGATGAAGCTCACAACGTCTCGGATAGAATATTAGATTTTCTGAGAGCAAAAGCGAGGATAGATAGGCTTTATGATATTCTATCCAGATATTCCTCTGATACAGGTTTCAACGGGACAATCAAGCTCCTGGATAAGATCTGTGAGAGCAACTCCAAACTGATTTCAGGTGAGGTCCTCAGGCTCGTGAGCAGGGAGGAGATAAGTAAGCTGAGGAACTTTCTGAATGAAGTTCTTGAGAGATCTGAGGAGAGAGATCTCATGGACAGCAGCTTCATGGATGCTGTTAAGTTCCTGAGAAAGCTGGAGATTGCAGTGAACAATATGGAGAACATCGTGTTCTGCAGGGAGGGAGGAAGATATCTAGCGATGGAGCCCGTTCTCCCTGGGGATCTCTACAACACAGTATTAGGCGATAAGTTCAGCGGGATTGTCATGATGTCAGGGACTTTTGGCGGAAAGGAGGCTATATCAGCAGAATTAGGCATTGAACTGGATTACATAGAGATAAATCCAGGGAGGGAGGAGGATCTACATGTATTTGTGGCAGAGGGGATAACTACAAGGTACAAAAAGAGGAAAAAAGAGCTTTACAAGGAGATTGCTGATGTCTTATCTGAGATAGTCGGAATTGTAAAGGGAAATGTCGGGATATTCTTCCCATCATACCAGTTTATGGAGAGAGTTTACGAGGAGGTGGAAAGCATGGATAAACCGGTCTTTCTTGAGAGCAGGGAGAGAACTGCGAGAGAGAACAGAGAGATGATAAACAACTTCAAGAAAATGGCAGATGCGGGTGGGGCTGTCCTCTTCGGCGTCTCAGGAGGAAGAAACAGCGAGGGAGAGGATTTTGTTGGGAAAGAGATGTCATCTGCTGTTGTTATAGGACTTCCCTACAGGAAGCCGAACGATCTGATGAGATTGAGGGCTGCTAAAATCAATGAGAAATTCCCTGGAATGGGATACAAGGTGGTGTTTACACTTCCTGCTGTGAGGATGGCAGTTCAAGCAGCAGCTAGATCAACCAGGGGGCACAGAAAGAAGGTGACAGTGGCATTTGCTGATGACAGATACAAGAGGTCTGATGTAATTGATTTTCTCCCCCTCTGGGTGAGAGAGCGCATAAGCTATGTGAAGTGGAAGGATCTCCCCAGAGCGTTCAGGGAGATCTGGGAGGGAGTTGCCAGCTCCGAGTGAAATGAGATCATAGTCATTAGAATGGAAGTTATAATATTTGATCCAGTTTATATATTGAAGTCTCGGTAGCTCATTACGTCGATCTTATACTTTTTCTTGATCTCCTCTCTCGCTGATAAAATGGAGGAGTCCTCTGTTATCAAAGCCTCCTTCTCCTCTATCGCTGTCGCAACTATTATGCAGTTTATGTAATCTCTCAGGAGATCGCGCAGCTCATGGGCTCTCTCTACTATACCTATTTTATAAAATGGTATTATATCAAAAGATTTCTGGATGACATCGATGGCCTCTATTACGTATGTCGGAGGTACATTTAAGCTAAATGCCTTTGCTTGTATCTCAAATATTGATATAAGGCTTATCCTCAGGTCTGAAAAGTTCACTTTTATCTTTCCATCTGCTACTGCTTTTAAAAAATCTGTTTTCACATCTATTCGTGCAAGAGGGAGGAGATACGTTGTATCTAAGATCATCTTTCCTCAATCCTCCTACTAAGTTGTGCACGAAACTCCTCAAACTCCTTCTGGGATATTCTAGCGATTTTCTCTGAATAGATAAGCTTGATTAAATCGCTTCTAAATCTCTCCTTGAGCAAATCGCTCACAACCCTGGATATCGCCCTAGCAGTCCCATATCTCCTGATGCTCTCCTGCACTAGCTTTTCGTATACCTCATCATCTAGAACCAGCGTTGTGCGCCTAGGCATATGACACATATGCCTAGGCATATAAAAGCTTATCAAAGCTTCGTCTCACTTTATTTCATAATTAAAAAAAGGTTTATATTATTCTAGGCACAGTATTTTTAGGGTGATAATATGAGGAGAAGATGAACTTTTCTGATCCTTCTCTTCCTCCTCACAGCATCACCTCTTGCCCTGTATGGAAGAATGTCCGATCTCATATATCTTACCATTGAGGATCCTGAGGGAAGACCTGTTTATGGAAATCAGGTGATAATAACTGCCTTCTTGCCAGATGGTCCCAAGGTGATTTACTCCGGAATATACAGGAACACGATAAGGATTTCCATATCCCAGATCACATCCAGCTGGAGGGAGAATAATGAGAAAACAAAGGCAAATGGCAGCCTTCTCATCAGATTTCCCGTTGAGATTGAAGTAATTGACATCAGGACATATGCAACAGATGTGAAGTATATTGAGATACCGGTTGATGCTAAGGGCCCTCTCATATTTACAATCTCCGTTAAATTGAGGGCTTTTTCAGAAATCGCAGAGAAAACACTGAATGGAGAGGTTCAGCCAATGGGAGAGTCATGTACAATACACTCAGACCTGGTATACAGGAATGTGGAGTGGAGGAGAATAAACATAGCTGATTTAATGACATCTCAGCATAGTACTGGTCATATAGCTGCGACAGTGAAACAAAGCTGGTCAGGAAGCTGGGGAGTCAGGGTTATTTGGTCCTTCGGAGCAGGCTGGGAGGTAGGAGGTCTGTTCTCATGGAGTGCCTCATACCAGAACACAGCAGGTTCCAATATATACTACAACTCGGAGGGCTATGTGTCGATGCCATTCAAGCTCGTCTACGAGAAGTGGCATGAGTGGAACTACTGCGGTCTTGACAGGTATAAGGAAAAATTCTATGTGGGCGGAGTTGACTTCAGCGGGCTGAGAGGGGTCAAGGGGGATGATCCCTTCATATCTAGCCACTACAGCTACAAGTACTATGATTACTTTGTTGGACAGGGAACCAGTTCATGGAACCCGTCATATGACATAGGATTTCTCACAGATGTTGTGGATACTGAGAGCTTCAGCATTCCAGTTCCTCTGAGCTTCATAGCTGATATATCAGGAAAGATACCATCAGAGCTCATACCAGATTTGGAGATATACAACGACAGACAGAGCTGCATGGGAACAGCAATACACTACACTATATGGGCCGATAGAGGTTACACAGTCTATATATATTACATGTCACAGAATTATTATGACCATCCAGCAACAAAGATAAAGGTCTCTGGATGACCTAGGAGGTGAGATCATAGGCCTTGCCCACCAAAAAGCCTCTGATTCAAGAAAGGATCCAAGACTAGCCGCAATACTGGCTGCTCTGTTCGGTCTTCTTGGAATAATGGGGATAGGACATGTATACATTAGAAGAGTGGTGAGGGGGCTTTCCTTCCTCCTCCTTGGCTTCGCTGTATCTGCCCTTGCAGCAACAACTGTTATCATGTGGAGCAGCATGACCCCAAAATCTCTTATTTGGAAATGCGAGGCAGTATATCCGTGGAATGCTGTGCCTTCATGGAATGCCAGCGGAATCACCCCTCCTCCTGGATCTGTCTGTAGATACGAGCAAAAGCATCCGATATCTGAGATTGCGGTTCCTCTCGGATTGTGCTACTTGTTCCTCATAGCAATATGGATACTACAAATAGCTGATGCATATCTCCTTGCAAAGAGCTCATCTCAAACAGATCAGCTTTCAAACAAGAATAACTGATTGCTGCTTTAAGGTGTTTTGATATGCCTCATTACCTCCACCTCTGAGGCCTCTCAGTTCTTCTCAGGCTATCCTTTGGCTCCCATCTGAACCTCCATAATCCAGATGCAGGATCTTCAATGGCTATCTCAAGCTCTCCAGCTAGGATGTCGCTTATCACTACTTCATCAGCGAGAGCTGATATCACTATATCCGCTCTCACCTCTTTTGACTCCCCCGCTTCTGATATCACAGCGACATCAGCTGCATTTCTGCATATCCAAACGCTAAGAGGACCACCAGCTGTGTCAAATAGGTCTTCCTCTGCATTTTCCGGAGGCCACAAGCCAAGATGTTTAGCCAGAGCTATTGGAATCATGAGCTGAGGTGTATCAGCTTCATATCCGCTGTTCACCAAAGCGCTTGCAGAGACAATTTTATCGCCCAAGGAGATCCTTAGCTTAACTCTTACAGCCATTTAACCACCTATTTTTCGCTTTTCATCTTTTTTGCAATTATTCTCCCAATTCTAACTTTTTTCCTCACCCTGATCGAACCCACGAAGACCCTGCCCATCCAGCTCCCATTAAACAGAGCAGAAGCCTATATAAAATATGACTTACTAAAAGCTAGTCAAGTCAACGGGGGAAGATAAATCTGAATTCTAATATATTTAATTCTAAGAAGATAAAGAATATTAAGCTAAGATCTAGCGGTTTCTTATGAGCTCTAATGCGGAAAGCCTTGAGAGAATGTATGAGTTGTTTAGATGGCCTGAGGATATCCGCAAGAGCAGTGGAAGGAAAAGATATGAGGAGTCATTAAAGGATCTCGCAGTGATAGCCGCACATGATTGGATTAAGGAAGTCCTCGAGAGGGAGAGAGTGAGGATAGTTGATATCTGCAGCGGGACTGGAATTGGAGGAATAGCCCTTGCAAAAAGGATAGCAGAGCTTGGAAAGGAGGTTGAGTTGACTTTTGTTGACCTAAGAACTGAAGCCCTGAGGAAAGCAGCTGAGTTCAGCAAAGCTGAGCTCGGATTAGAGGCCAGAACTGTGGATATGGATGCCAGAAAGCTATATGAGCTTGAACTAGAGGCAGACATAGCATTGCTGTTATCTCTGTTCTAGTACCATCCTTCACAAGCCTCAGGGATCCCATGTCGATGGGAATAGGAGGTGATTTAACGAGCTCAAATGCCTTAAGAGTTGGCAGGTATCCCCCTCCAGGTCCAACTCTGGACTGCACAAGACCCAATCCCTTCATCACGGACAAAATCCTTCTTACGCTCACCTCATGCTTTCCAAGGTAGCGGGCAAGCTCGCTGCTCCTAACTCCCCTTCCCTCCCTAGCATTACATAACTTTATTAGAGCATGAAGTATCTCGAGCTGCGGTGCTGTCAGCGCCATTGGTCAGAAAGCTGAGGGGATACATTATTAAACTTTTGCATTCAGAATTTGTAGCTATTTATAGCCATGAATAATATTCATAACTGTTTATTGCACAAAATAGTTATATAGTTTCCGTGGAACTTTTTGCTATGTCCGAGGCAGTTGGACTGTATCTAGAGGAGGCCAAGAGGTCCTCCTATGGACATAAGTTGAGACAAATGCAGGAATTAGCCATAAGGGATCCGGAGAACTTCTGGAGTGAGGTAGCTAGAAACCTCTACTGGTTTAAGACATGGGATAGAGTTCTGGAGTGGAATCCTCCGTTTGCAAGATGGTTTGTCGGAGGGCTCATCAATGCGTCATTCAACTGCCTTGATGTGCATGTTAGAACAGCGAACAGGAACAAGGTTGCTATTTTCTGGGAGGGAGAACCTGGAGATAGAAGAGTTCTGACGTACATGGATCTCTGGAGAGAGGTGTGCAGGTTCTCCTCTGTTCTCAGGGATTTAGGAGTGAGGAAGGGTGATAGAGTTGCTATCTACATGCCGATGGTTCCAGAGCTTCCAATAGCAATGCTAGCTTGTGCCAGAGTGGGAGCTATTCACAGCGTTATATTTTCAGGATTCAGCTTTGAGGCACTTGCCACAAGGATAAGGGATTCAGGAGCCAAGGTTGTCATCACAGCGGATGGTGGATACAGAAGGGGAAAATTAATACAGCTGAAGAAAACAGTTGATGAAGCTCTTGCAAAGACCTCAAGCGTCCAAAGCGTGATAGTCCTTAGAAGAACGGGATCCGACGTTGAGATGAGGGAGGGGAGGGACTTTTGGTGGGATGATCTGATGAGGGGGAAATCTCTTGATTCTCAAGCAACTCCACTTGAGAGCGAGCATCCTCTCTACATACTGTACACATCAGGGACGACAGGAAGGCCGAAGGGAGTTGTGCACGACACAGGAGGATACCTTGTCTGGCTTTATGCGACAATGAAATGGGTCTTTGACATAAGACCTGATGATGTCTACTGGTGCACAGCTGATATAGGATGGGTCACAGGCCACTCCTATGTTGTGTACGGCCCGCTGCTTCATGGGGCAACATCCGTCATGTACGAGGGTGCGCCTGACTATCCGGCTCCTGACAGATGGTGGGAGATGATTGAGAGGTATTCCATCTCAATACTTTATACTACTCCAACCGCAATAAGAATGCACATGAGGTTTGGGGAGGAGTGGGCAAGAAGGCATGACCTTTCATCCCTCAGGCTTCTCGGCACAGTTGGGGAGCCCATAAATCCTGAGGCCTGGAGGTGGTATCAGAGGGTCATTGGAGGAGGAAGATGTCCTATAGTTGACACATGGTGGCAGACTGAGACAGGAGGCATCATGATAAGTCCAGCTCCTGGGATAGAACTTGTCCCTCTCAAGCCTGGATCCGCAACTTTACCTCTTCCAGGTGTGCATGCAGAAGTAGTTGATGAGAACGGAAAGCCAACAAAGCCCTATGAAAAGGGATACCTTGTCATACTCGGCCCCTGGCCTGGCATGCTGACAACCCTCTGGGGAGATCCTGAAAGCTACAAGAGGATCTACTGGTCAAAATTTGGGCACAATAACAGCTTAAACTTCCACTTTAATCCCCCTGCTGTGTATTACACAGGAGATTATGCCATGAAGGACGATGATGGGTACATATGGCTCCTGGGAAGGGCTGATGAGGTCCTGAAAATCGCAGGTCATAGAATAGGAACTACCGAGATAGAAAGCGCTCTTGTCATGCACGAAGCTGTTGCAGAGGCAGCTGTCACAGGAAAGCCGGATCCAGTGAGAGGAGAGTCCATAGTGGCATTTGTGACACTTAAACCTGGCTTCAAGCCCTCTGATGACCTGAGAGTTGAGCTGATAAAATGGGTCAGAAGAACAGTTGGATCCATAGCTTCCCCAAGCGAGCTCTACTTTGTCTCAAAACTTCCCAAAACGAGAAGTGGAAAGATAATGAGGAGGCTTCTCAGGGCTGTTGTCAGCAGCACGCCTCTTGGGGATGTGACGACATTAGAGGATGAGACTTCCATCAAGGAGGCCATGGAGGCTGTGGAATTGTTGAAAAAGGCCATGATGAACAACAGAACGGCTGATAGCTCTTGATAAACCTCAGAAATCTGATGACAAGAATAACTATATTTTAAAAAATAAAATACAATAACAATTCCTAGATAGTCCCACATCAGAATCTTCTCGGCACCACTGTCACAACCCTGTAGGGATACATCTCGCTTGAAAGAGGAGATCTTATCCCGAGGACCAAAAGCACATTTGGATAACCTGACCTTCCAGCTATGTAGTACATGAACTCAGATTGTTTGAAGAGACCCTCTCTTACAAGAGTTAGGCCTGCTGAGAGGGTGCCATATCTATCTGTTCCAGCGACCACTAGAATGCTTCCATTGCCCCATGGATTTCTGTTCGCGTATTCTATTACGCCTATGCCTTGATCAAGCTTCACTATCCTGCTGATATCTATCGAGCCATTTGGAACCCCCATCTCATATGCCCTGGATATCAGGAAGCTGGTGTTGAAGGTCTCATTGCCAAATTTCACATATATACTTTTATTTCTGACAAAAGTAGCATTTAAATAGCCTCTCGCTTGAAGATTAGCGACAAGAGAGTTGACATCAGGCCCACCTATCAATATGAGGTTTGCGTTTCTAAGGGATGGATCTAGAACCCCGTTTTTGAATACCTGGGAGTCCCTGTATATGGGCACTGGTATCGACATGGATTTTGTCACATTGCTGTACAACTTGACAGGTCCTCCGCAAGCACCAGTGAACAAATATTCACTCCTCTCAACCCTGTATACTCCTGCCATATCTTCACAGCCCTGATAGCACTCCTCCAAGGTCCTTTGACCGACAAGAGGGCATTGAGGTGCAGAATACGTCCTTCCGATGCATGTCATCAGGTAGATATGGCAGCCTATCTGCCTGGCTTCATTGAAGCTCCATGTGCCTGAGCTGTTGAATATGTAGAGCTTCTGAGACCGTATTAGATAACCAAGTGCTTTGAAAGGTATATAATATGAGTAATTATCAGCTCTTGAGAAGAAAACAGCATATTCTTTGTGAGGCTTATCGGCTAGGAAGATAGTGGCATTATCCGCTGAGGGCCAGAGATTAGTTATATTTCTCATGAGAGCTAATCCCGGTATTCTCAGGGATGTTATGTTTACATAAACTACATTGAACCCTGGAATTGGAAGAAAGTGAGAGGGATCGTTCTCTATCTTAAAGTAAGGTGTCCCCCTCAGGCCCTCTCCCTCTATGCTCGGCTTCTCTATCATTATTACATTTCCTGACCCAGGAAACTGAAAGCCCTGGGCCATTGTGCTTGGATTTATTGTCACAAGAGCATATAATCCATCTCCTCTTATTTTCATCCTTATCTCATAGTTTGTTGTGCTCTTCACAACAACGCTGACAACTGATATGTTGTATCCAAGCCATGGGATGAAGTAATTGCTCCCGTTCCTCAGCTCAAGCATCCCGGTATAGAAAACCAATCTGTCCCCTGAAATATACCTTGACTCATTTGCCTTTCCCAGAATATAGGAGAACCTAGCTGGATACATTGTCATATTAGTTAGGGGCACTAAAATGTAGTCCTCCTTTACGCAGCTCTCATTTAGCTCATATATCCTCCCAACTATGTCCTTTGTGGAGATAAGGGGAACCCCATCTGTTGAGTTCAGAATGGAGTACACAGTTTTGACTAGAACATAGCCTGGAGTGGGGACCTCAAAGCTCAAATTCACCTCTTGCTTGAGGGCATCAGCTATTATGTTTGCAGTGTGAAGATCAAGTGGATCTGCCCTGGATCCTATTATTATCGCAGTTTTGGGGACAATATATTCCTTATACGAACCCCAATACCCTAGAAATGGGGTGGGAAACTCGGATATAGGAGGATATGCTAGTACGCCTGCTGTTTGAATGAGAAGCAGGAGAAGGATTATGGACCATCTGGGCATCGAGGAAATAGGACCTCAGACGTATATAAATAATCTTATGCAAACTGCTATAAAGAGATAAGCGATAGCTTAATTCTTTAGCTTCCTTACTCTGCTCAAAAACTTCTCCTTGTTAACTATAAACCTCTCATGATAGCCCTCTCCTATCTTCTCTTCTCCCCAGAAGGCCTCGACTCTGAACTTAAGCCTTCTTCCATCCACTTCTATGAGCTCTGCTATCACCTCTACATCAGCTCCAACAGGAGCTGGTTTCAGGTGGCTTACGTCAACCTTGGTCCCCACTGTAGTATCTCCTTCCTCAAGAAATCCCTCGACCATCCTCCTGCATGTCTCCTCCATGAAGGTTATCATCGATGGAGTGGATAAAACCGAGACATCTCCGCTCCCAAGAAACCTAGCTGAGTGTTGATCTGTTACCCTAAATACCCTCTTCTCTTTTAACCCCGGTTTCAGCATACTGCCTGATGAGAGGCTTATTTTTTAACTCTTTCTGCGATATTATCAATTTAGGTGGTTGAATTTATGTAATGGGTTCACCATGTCAAGCATTGAATATAAGGTAAGATATAAATCTTACTTCTGTCTTACTTACCTTATGTGGAGATCTAGGCTCTCAAGCAAGGGACAGATCGTGATACCAGCTGAGATAAGGACTTTCTTGGGTTTGAAGAAGGGTTCTCTTCTCTTGATAAAGCTAGAGGGCAGGAAAATCATAATAGAGCCTGCTGAAGACCTATCTTCAGATGTTCTTATAGAAGCTGAGGAGGAGATCATAGAGAGAGCTTTGGCGGAGGCAAAAGAATCCTCTGACAAGGCAGCACAACTCCTGAGGGATCTTGGTGTTGAGAGCTAGAGCTGTCCTAGACACAAGTGTGATAATAGAGTATGTGAACAGAGCTGGAAAGCTACACAAGCAGGCCTCCTTGATCTTTAAAGCCATAAACGCGGGAAAGTTGAGAGCAGTTATACCGAATCCAGTTATAGCAGAAACATTTTATGTAGCTTCTAGAGTTTACTTGGAGCTAAAGCTCTCTGATCCAATAAAAAGGGCTGAAAAACTTGTTCACTGGATTTACAGACATCCAGGAATGGAGATAATGAGGAGCTTCGATCTTGATGTCGAGGCGGGAAGGATAAAGCTCGAGCACGGGCTTTCCCTCACAGATTGCTATGTTTTAGCTGCCTCAAAGATTCTTGGAATTCAAGCCGTCTTCAGGAAGAGGGAGAAAGAAATGAAAGATGCTGAGGTGCTGAAGGAGGAGTTTAAGCTGATATTTCTGGAGGATTATGTCTGAAACACGGATGTCAACTTAATTAATATGCAATACCTTTGAAGTAGAGGACAAGAGGTTGAATTCCTCTCAGCTATGTGAGGAGGATTTCTGGAAGCTAGAAGTTTCTTCTAGAGAGATTTGCAGAGTAATGAAAGAAATTGACAGGAGAAAACGAATAAAGAGTTGCTATTTGGGGATCTTTACCTCTTCAGCCAGCTGTTCGGTTATTGCTCCAAGGGCCGAACCTCTTTATGACGATTTTTAAGGTGCTACTGACGAAGCCATGGATCTCCTTTTAACCTCCTTTGTTCGTCTATAGACGAAAATATTTTCGCTGAAAAACAAACTTTATATGTTCTGCTCTGCTCTCACCAGCCCAAATCACCGATCGCATCTTTTTCATCTATTTAAACAAACGGGGGTGATAATAAATGAAGGTAAAAATGGAATATGAGGAAGTTATGCTCCTCTCCGGAAATGAGGCTATAGCCAGGGGGATATATGAAGCTGGAGCTTCTATAGCCACGGGATATCCAGGAACTCCAAGCTCTGAGGTCATTCAGGAATTAATAAAGCTTGGAGTGAATGCAGAGTGGTCCGTCAACGAGAAAGTAGCCTTTGAGATAGCGTATGCAGCAGCTTTGTCCGGGCTAAGGGCTGCTGCTGTGATGAAGCACCTCGGCACCCACTGGATAATTGACCCCCTGGCTGTATCGGCAGTTACAGGAGTTGAAGGAGGGCTCCTCGTCGTCTCAGCAGATGATCCATATCCATATAGCTCGCAGAGCTCAACCGATACGAGAAACCATGCAAGAACAGTCCATATACCTGTATTTGAGCCATCTGACCCTCCTGAGGCAAAGGAGATGGTGAAATTAGCATTTGAAATATCTGAGCTGATAAAGCTCCCTATAATGATGAGATACACCGCAAGATTAGCGCATGGATCAGCTCCTGTTCGCATAGGAAGCAGAGAGGAGCTGGGGAGAAATGCTGAGTTCAAAAAGGACCCATCTAGACTTGTCTCAACAGCGCCAAATGCAAGAAAGAACATACCATTGATATTTGAGAAATTGGAGAGGGCTAAAAAGTTGTTTGAGGGAGAGCCCTGGATAAGCTTGAGGGATGGATCTGGAGACACTGGAATAATAGCATCAGGAGTTCCCTACTTAGCCGCGATGGAGATAGCAGAGGAGATGGATCTTCCTCTAATGAAGATCTCTGTCTCTCATCCTCTTCCAGAGGGGCCTTTACTTGAGTTCATATCAGGGTTGAAAAAGGTTGTAGTGCTGGAGGATCTCGACCCGATAATAGAGGATCAAGTGATTATATTAGCATACAGTAATGGGCTAAAGCTTGATGTTATAGGCAAGAGATCCGGTCATCTGAGACCATATGGGGAGATAGGACCCGATGAGATAAGAGGGATCTTCCACCAGAGAGAAGCCATAAAGGAGGAGATACCGAGGAGAGTCCCACAACTCTGTCCTGGATGCCCCCACAGAGGATCTTTTCTGGCCATAAAGAGGGCTTTATCCGGGAAAGGGATTGTGCTTGGAGACAGAGGTTGTTACAATCAAGGAGGGAATCCTCCACTGAGAGCCATAGATACAGCTATAGCAATGGGATCCAGCATAGCCATGGCAGTTGGCCTCTCTAGATCAGGGATAAAGGAGCCGATAATTGCCGTTATAGGGGATTCCACTTTCTTCCACGCAGGAATTCCTCCAACAATAGAGGCTGTTATATCGAGATCCCCCATAGTTATAGCGATTCTCGATAACTCCTGGACTGCGATGACCGGACATCAACCAAGCCCATCAACGGGCCTTGATTCCCTCGGAAGGCCGAGACCTCAGCTGAGCGTGGAAAATTTACTATCAGCTATTGGAATCTATAATATAAAAGTTGTTGATCCTTATAATATAGATGAAGGAGAGAATGCAATAAGAGAAGCCATAATAAAGGCTAGGGAAAGCTCTATGCCATCCGCTGTCATATTCAGGAGGGAATGCGCGCTTCAGGCAATGAGATTTGGAAGATGGAGGAAAATTATTGCAAAAGTGGATCCGGAGAAGTGCAGCGCATGCAAGCTCTGCTTGACCACAGGGTGTCCCGCTATACACATTTCTCAGGAGTCTAAAAAAGCTGAGATAGACCCGATGGACTGCATTGGTTGCTCCATATGCTCGCAGATATGTCCAAATAGGGCAATAGAGGTGATATAATGGTAAACTTAGTTGTTTGTGGTGTTGGAGGCCAGGGAATTGTCCTTATATCGAGGGTGTTGGCAAGAGCAGCTATTATTTCAGGCCTACATGTGACAGTCAGCGAGGTAAGAGGCCTAGCTCAAAGAGAGGGATCTGTATCCAGTCACATAAGAATAGGGGATCGTGGCTCCCTCACGATAGCTGAGGGAAAAGCTGATGCTATAGTTTCAATGGAGCTTGTTGAGGCTGCTAGAAACCTTAGATACCTGAAGAAAGAAGGAGTTATCATATCAAACGATTACGTAAGATATCACATACCCCATTATCTGGGACTCTCAAGGTTTCCTGAGAGAGAGGACCTTATCAAAATGATAGGAAAACATAAAGCCTACCTGGTGAATGCTAGAAAGATAGCCGAATCCCTGGGAAACATAAGAGTGATGAACTCTGTGATGTTGGGCGCAGTTTACTCGACAGGAATTCTTCCATTTAGCTTGAAGGAGATAATTGATGCCATATCGGAATCCGTTCCAGAAAAATACATAGATATAAACATATCTGCATTTAAACTAGGCATGGAGGCTGTGAGACAATGAAAGCGATGATAAAAGGCGTTGGCTTGACAAAAATAGACCAGCATTGGTCGAAATCAATAGGAGAACTGGCTGCTGAAGCCTGCTTCAAGGCATTAAAAGACGCAGGAAACCCAAAGATAGATGCTATAGTGGTGGGGAACATGATGTCGGGCCTTCTAAACGGACAGGAGAATTTAGGAGCACATGTGGCAGAGTCAATAGGGATGTCAGGTATTCCAGCAGTAAAAGTGGAAGCAGCATGTGGTTCTGGAGGAGCAGCAGTCATGTGGGGAGCAATAGGTGTGATTTCAGGCGTTTTCAGAAATGTCCTTGTTGTAGGAGTGGAGAAGATGACTGATGCAACAAATACAGAGGATCAGTCGTCAGCTTTAGCAACAGCATCTGATGCTGAGACAGAGCTGAGCATGGGCGCTACTTTTGCAGCGCTAAATGCGATAATAATGAGAAGATATATGTATGAACATGGGCTGAGCGAGGAGGACTTCTCTTATCTTCCAATATTAATGCACAAGAATGCAATTGATGTGGAGCATGCCCAGCTCAGATATAAGATATCTCTGAAGGACTACCTTGAATCCCCCTACGTGTGCGAGCCCCTGAGACTCTTAGATGCATCCCCAACAGGGGATGGAGCTGCAGCGGTTGTAATAGGAGAGGAAGGAGAGGTGGAGATAGCTGGGTTTGGCTCCTCAACTGATCTAGTTGAGACATTTTCCAGGGATTTGACGGAGCTAAGAGCTGTCAGAAGTGCTGTGAGGGAAGCGATGAAAATGGCTTCTATTGAGCTCAATGATCTTGACATCATCCAGATACATGATGCATTTAGTGTGATAGGATATCTTTGCGTTGAGGCCATTGGGGTAGCTGAGAGAGGAAAAGCCCATAAATTCTTTGAATCAGGAGATGCTGAAAGAAATGGGGCTCTTCCAATAAATCCTGAGGGTGGGTTAAAGGCAAGAGGACACCCAGTTGGAGCTACTGGAGTGTATCAAGTGGCTGAGATAGCCCTGCAACTGATGGAAAGAGCTGGATCATCTCAAGTAGAAGGGGCTAGGACAGGGCTTTCCGTGAACATAGGGGGAACAGGATCTAATGTCACAGCCATAGTGCTGAGGAGGTGATATCATGTGGTCGTTTGTGTCGCCTGTCCCTCTCTACTGGAGAAGAAGGGGATTTCTTCTTAGGATGGAGAAAGGAGAGTGCGAGGAGTGCAGCTTCACATTTGTTCCATACAAATCCATATGCCCAAGATGCGGCTCCACCAAGGTAAAAGCTAGGAAGCTCCCCAGAAGAGGAAGAATAGTAAGCTTCACTTTAGTTGAAAGTCCACCGAGAGGATTTGAGTACTACACGCCATATATCCTAGCTGTGATTGAGCTGGAGGATGGAACTAGGGTTTTCGGTCAAGTGTCAGATGCTGAGAACTTGAAGATAGGAGATGAGGTGGAGGCTACTTTGAGAATTGTGAGAGTTTTTGGAGAATCGGGGCAGATATTCTACGGATTCAAGTTTGTTCCGCTATCTTCTTCTCATTATCCTGTAGAGAGGATGCCTTCTGGGACCAGTAACTATCAAGATGATAAGAGCTAAAGCTGAGAGAAGACCTGCTATGGATTCTATATACATGCCTGCGCTTGGACTCCACCTGACCCATGTCGACTCGTTAACAACTATCTCATTCGTCATGGGTATATCCATCACGGCAATTCCTAGTACGAAGAACAGAATTCCCAAGAATATTAAGGCTGTGGAGATCTGAAGCCTGCTCCTGCTTGAAACTATTCCTCCCCAGAGCATCATTAATAGCCCTCCAAAGTGGGCTATTGAGGATAGCAGGAAGAAGGATTTTGAGATGCCTATTTTCTGTCTGGATGATGTCGGCAACATTCCATTTCTGCTCATCCAGTCTATGATGCCATATCCTCTGGAGAGGGAGGATTTCTGATCATGCGTCGTCCACCAGAGGAGTGATGATGGATCTGCCTCCATTTTCACATATCCATCGCTCTCTGGAGTCTGTCCCTCAAGTGTGAACCACGATGTTATGGATGAGATGAGCAGAAGCAAGAGCGATATCAAAGCAAGCTTGTTCATGACGGATCAGGCTATCTGTTAGATGCTATTTAAAGCGTTGTGCCTCAAATCAATTAATTTGAAATAAGATATTAATTATAAATAAGGAGAGTTAGCAGTGAGCTGGCTGTAAAAAACGACCTTTGGAAGTATTGACACAAAAATTTTAATAATATCGCTCACATGTCTCCTTATGGGCTATAAGGAGGCCGCAAAGGCCATAGAGGGATTTATAAGGGGAATGGTTGAAGGAGCTGGGGCAAACGGGGTTGTCATAGGAATAAGCGGCGGCTTAGATTCCTCAACTGTTGCAATACTCTCAGTTAGAGCTTTGGGAAAGGAGAGAGTTATTGGTCTAATAATGCCGATGCCCGGTATAACAAGCGAGAGCGATCTGAGGCTAGCGAGAGAATTATCAAGAGATCTTGGAATAAATTTCTATGAAATAGACATAGGGGATATATATTCATCGTATGAAAGAAGGAACCCTCTTCACGATAGAACAAACCGGGTGGCAAATGGGAATTTACAGGCCAGAATAAGGATGTCCCTCCTTTACTATGCCGCCAATTCTAAAAACATGCTTGTAGCAGGAACATCAGATAGAAGCGAGATATTACTTGGGTATTTCACCAAATATGGGGATGGCGCATCTGATATGATACCAATAGGAGATCTTTACAAGACCCAGGTGAGATCTTTGGCGATGGAGATAGGAGTTCCAGAGGAGATAGTGAGGAAGCCAAGCAGTCCCGGTCTTTGGGTCGGGCAGACAGCGGAGGGAGAGATAGGTCTAAGTTATGATGTGATAGACAGAATACTGGAGGCTTATTTCGATCTCAGAATGCCAGAGTCGGAGATACCTGAGAAGCTGGGAGTGGATAAGGCTGCTGTGAAAAAGGTTATAGAGATGAGCAGAAAATCTGCTCATAAGAGAGCAATGCCCCCCAAACCATCTGTCAGGATGATATTGAGGTGATCTCTTGATAGAGGACTTGGATTCAATAGCGGAGGAAATAAGAAATTGTAAAAAATGTCCACTGCACAAAAACAGGAAGAATGCTGTCCCAGGAGAAGGGGATAAGAGGGCGGAGATAATGTTGATAGGGGAGGCTCCAGGGAGAAATGAAGATGAACAAGGAAGACCTTTTGTAGGTGCAGCAGGAGCATTTCTAAATGAGCTTTTGTCAACAGCTGGTTTATCTAGGGAGAAGGTCTTTATAACAAATGTCGTGAAGTGCAGGCCTCCGGGAAACAGAGATCCAACGCAGGAGGAGATAGATTCATGCTCTCCCTATTTGAACAGGCAGATAGTTGTAATAAGACCTAAAACCATAATAACACTCGGAAGACACAGCACATCCTATATATTCAGGTTAGCAGGAAGGGAGTTCAGATCTATAATGGCTGTCAGAGGGGAGTTCATAAGAGCCAACATTCTGGGCCTTGATGTTTGTATCATGCCCACGCTTCATCCAGCAGCAAGCCTGTACAATCCTGCTATGAGGAAATTCCTTATAGAGGATTTCTCAAAGCTTAAAAGAGAGGAGGGCTTGGCTGGCTTCCTTTGAGGCGATTTTATGATGAAATTCTTCGTGGAATATCTGATATGCTTGGTTGAGCGGGGATCATATCCCCTTGTTTTCATTCTAATGACTATGGAGAGCGCGTTGGTACCAATTCCAAGTGAAGTAGTTATGCCCTTTTCCGGTTTCCTCGTGAGCAGGGGTTCCATGAACTTCTGGCTTGCAGTTCTCTCAGGTGTTCTGGGAAATCTGACAGGTTCCATTATCGCATATTATTTGGGTGTGAAAATAGGTTGGAATTGGCTGCTGAGGATAAAGGTTATCTCGAAGATGATAAGCGAAGGAGAAATAAAGAAAGCAGAGAATCTGTTTAGAAGAAGAGGGGATGGAGCTGTGCTTATAGGGAGGATGATGCCAGGAGTGAGAACTGTAATATCTCTCCCAGCTGGAATGTTCCGAGTTGATCCTCTGAGGTTTGTCCTGTTTACAGTTGTAGGTTCTATCCCATGGAATGTGCTTCTTGTTTATGCTGGCATGATCCTTGAAGATAACTGGGATCTTGTATCATCCTACTTAGATCAGATGCTCGTAGCTATTCTGGTTGCTGCCTTTGCATATATTGTGCTGAAAAGAAGAAAATGCAGCGCGATAGTGAAAATGAGAGATTCCGGTCGCGGATAACATCGCGTTAATAGTTATATCCTCGTAGGATTTTATACCCACATGTCCATAGTCAATGAGGGATTTGTTGAATTTTTGGGGAAAAAATACTACCTTGAGATGTTAAGACCTGGTGTGCTGTCCTTAGTTGAAGTAAGAGAGGTAATTGAATCCTTCAGAACGAGGGCTGGGCAGCTGGTTGAAGTTGTCGATCTAGAATTCCTCGGAAGATCTCTTTTCATGGAAAAGCTTCTTATGATTGTCTTCAGGGAGGAGCATATATACCATGAGGTCTTAGTCCATCCAGTTATGTTGACTCATCCAAACCCAAGAAACATCCTGATAATAGGAGGAGGAGATGGAGGAGCTCTTAGAGAAGTTCTTAAGCATCCATCTGTTGAGAGAGTAGATCTTGTTGAGCTTGATCCTGATATCGTTGACCTAGTAAAGAGGGTGTTTCCAGAGCTCCCTGCGGGCTCATTTGATGACAGAAGATTGAACCTTGTTTTCAGCGAGGGCAGAAAATTTGTGGAGAACAGCAGGGATGAAAGCTATGATGTAGCTATAATGGATCTCACAGACCCAAAGGGACCATCAGTTAGGCTATACACAAAGGAGTTCTACTCTGAGGTGAGCAGGATATTGAGAGATGATGGGATCATGGTTACCCATAGTGAAGGGGCTTACTTTTACACTGATGCTGTTTTAAGGATATTCTCTGCTGTAAAAGCTAACTTCAGAATAGCAAGGCTTGCCAGGACTTATGTTCCATCCTTTAGGGATGAGTGGACCTTCTCTATAGGAAGCAAGTTGTACGATCCGCTTGAGGCTGATGTAGAAAATGAGATGAAGAAGAGGGGGATAAAGACGAGATTTTACAG
>ERZ1669248.154-NODE-154-length-41804-cov-37.206448_pt1 | contig 41804 bp, 40 predicted proteins | sample MGYA00579296_ERZ1669248 | MGnify/ENA primary metagenome ERZ1669248 (study PRJEB41166, sample SAMN08046057) | hot springs metagenome | biome: hot spring; feature: neutral hot spring; material: thermophilic sediment; isolation source: thermophilic sediment from...
ACATCTACCGAGAAAATAAAAAAAGAAAACAAACCACAAGAAGTTAGTAATAAAGCTGAAACAAAGAGAGACCAGTTGGGAGATTTAGTTAAAAGTATGTATGACTATCTAAATTCAAACAAATTTGATGAAGCTTTAGAAATAGCAAAAAAGTTAGAAAATACAAAATACAGATTTGATGCAAAATTTGTTATAGGACTTATAAACTTAAAAAAAGAAAATTTCAAAGAAGCATGCTACATTTTTGAAAATCTTTCAAAAACCAATAAAAAAGCAGCAGATTTAGCTATAGACTCTTGCTGGGTTTACTACATGCAGTTAGGTTACGATGCTTTAGACTCAGGAAAATTAACAGAAGCTTACAGATATTTTGAGAAAAGTTTATCTTACAAGAAAAATATAGAATCTGAAATAGGCTTGTTTTATGTGTATTTAAAACAGAAAAACTTAAAAAAAGCAGAAGAGATAATAACAAGACTTTACGAACAAAATCCAAACGATAAAAAGGTTATCAAAGCTTATACAGATTACCTTACTGAAACCAAACAGTTTGATAAACTTGAGAATTTTAAAGACTACCTTTCTACAGAACAAAAAAACCTTGTAGAACAACAAAGTATATACTCAGAGTTAGACACAATCAAAAATTATATAAAATCAAGGGAGTTTGATATAGCAGAAGAAAAACTTAAATCCCTATATTTAAAAGAACCAAATAACATATACGTTTTACTTAACTTAGGTTATCTCTACTTAGAAAAGGGAGAGTTAGATAAAGCTGAAGATTACTACAGAAACGTTTTACTTATAGATAAAAACAACAAAGACGCTTTAAAAGGCTTAAAAGCCATTTACGTAAAACTTGGAAAATACGACGAAGCTTTGGAAATAATAGATAAATTAAAATCTATGGGAGTAAGAGATGAAGACGAAAAGAAAATAAGAGAACTTTACCTTGCATCTAAAGCTCAAGAATACTTAAAGAAAGGTAATAAAAATTTAGCCGAAAAGTATGCTTTAGAATCTTTAGAAATAAATAAAAACAATCCTACTGCCTACATAGTATTAGCTCAGATATACAAAGATAGAGATAAAGAAAAATACTTTAACTATATATCGAAAGCCTACCAACTTAACCCGAACGATAACGGTATAAAAATAGCTTACATGTATTCACTTTTAGATTTGAACCTTTTTGACCAAGCAAAAACTATGTTAACAACCATAAATCCAAGCTCTTTAACGTTAGAAGAAAAAGATAATCTTAAAGAATTTTATAAAGTTTTCTATGAAAAGTTAGCTTCTTATTATCTAAACAATAAAAACTACAGAAAAGCAAAAAAAGTAGCTATTGAAGGTTTAGAACTTTTCCCAGATAACCCTTCTCTGTTAGAGTCTTTAGGATGGGCTTGCTACAACCTGAAAGATTATGAGTGTAGTGAAAAAACATTCACAAAACTTTTAGCATTTAATCAAAACAGCGAAAGTGCAAAGCTTGGGCTTGCCTATACTTACTTAAATCTTAAAAAATTAGATAAGTTAGAAACTTTACTTAAAAGCCTTGATAAATCAGAAAATCCAAAAACATTAGAAGAATTAGCCACAATATATTACTCTTTGGGAAGGTATAAAGATGCAGACAGAATTATAAGAAAGTATGAAACAATAGCAAAGCAGTCTCTTAATAAAGACAGGGATGTAACTTTTGAAGTAATAGAAATAAAAAGAGAAAGTACAAAACCTATAGAAAAGGTTGATAGAGAAATCCCTTACATCTTAGATGAAAACAGAAAAGTTAACTTTGATTACAAAGAAGATAATTTAAGCTCCCAAGAAAATAAAACATCTGTCAGTAAATCATCTGATGAAGAAGTTTTAACTCCTGTCTCTACAAATTCAGATGAAAAAAAAATAGCAGACAAAAATCCAAGTTCAATTGAAGAAATAAAAGAAAAGATAAAAGAAGCTAAACAGGATTATGTAAGTAATATAGTGCTTGGTGTTAAATTAAGGGATAAAAGTGGTGAAAGTGGGAAAAGTAAGCTTACAGACGTATCTCCATTTATAAAGGGAACATTTTTCTTTAATGAAAACTTTTCTGTTTTTGCTGGTGCTTATTTAACAAATCTAAACTCCGGTAATTTAAGTGATTACGAGCATTTTGGAACACCACAGAATAAAGTTATTTTAAGACAAGTGCCGTCTTCTTATTCAGGTTTAGAGCCTTTTGCTGGATTTAGCTTAACTACAAATAGGTTTGACTCTTACGGATATTTAGGAATCACTCCTAAAGTTAGTAATGGTGTATCTTCTAAAATAGTTTATCTTTTTGAAAATAAAATAAAAACTCAAGATAGTAAGTTTGGAATAGGTTTATACCAAAAACCTATAAGGGACTCTATACTTTCATACGTAGGAACCATAGACCCTTACTCAAGCAAATCTTGGGGTAGAGCTACGGAAACAGGATTAAAAATATCTTACGAAAGGTCTTTGGGTGAAAAGGATTCTATGGTTTACTCTGAGTTAAGTGTTGGCAGGATAAAAGGTCAAGATATAGAGGAAAATACCAATATAAATCTTATAGTTATGCCTAAAATTTACATAGGTAAATTCATAGGCGATGAGGATTATTTAGGAATGTTTTTACTCTACAATAGGTTTTCTAAAAATCAAGATTGTTACTACTATGGTTGTGGCGGATACTTTTCTCCTAAAACAATGGCTATAATTGCTCCTATGTTAGAAGGATTTTACTTTTTAAATGATAAGCTTGGTATACATTACAAAGCATTTTTGGGTGGTTTAATACTTAACAACCAAGGGAAAAACAGCGTAGACCTTGCAACGGACATTTACTTAGGCGGAGTGTATATGCTTTCGAGAAATATTTTCTTAAACCTTTCTGGAGAGTATAGAAAAACATCTAAATACTCTGAGTTATTTACATCAACTTATCTACAGTACTTCTTTGGTTCAAGGTATAATGTAAACAAAAACGACCTGATTAAATTAGAAAAGGAGGTTTATAAATAATGGTAAATATAACGGTAGGTTCTTTCAAAGGTGGAGTAGGTAAGTCTACCATATCCTTAAACTTTGCATACGAGCTTTCGAAAAAGTACAAAGTTTTACTTGTAGATACCGACCCTCAAAACTCTTTAGGATTTTTTCTATGTCAAGACTTTAAAAGAGGCTTTTCAGAGGTTTTACTTGAAGAAGGTAAACCTGAAGATTTTATAAAAAAACCTTTTAATGATACGAGACTTTACTTTCTACCTGCAGGTAGTTTATGCATAAGTAATCCAATTTTCTATGAAGATAACTTTACAGTTGATAGAGTAGAAAAGTTCTTGGATAGAATACGATTTCTTGAATTTGATTACGTTATATACGATACACCTCCAAGAATATCTAATCATATCGAAAGTTTAGTTAAGGTTTCTGATGATTTAATTATAGTCTTAAACCCAGACCCTGCGACTTACTCCTCTTTTATTATATTCTTAAAATTTTTAGAAAAAAATCAGTTAGAAAATAAAACATACTACATCGTAAATAAAGCCGAACCTACAAAAATAAGTGAAGATTTTATAAAACTTATATCTGCAAACTTTAATGAAAAAAACCTTGGAATAATACCAAGAGATTTTAAAGTTATGGAATCTCAAGGAAAGTGTAAACCAGCAACTATGTATGACCCAAACACCCCTTTTTCAATATCTTTGAAAAAAACGGTAGAAGCTTATCTTAAACTTAAAAATGTTGTCTATTGAGAGATTATATAACTTCAATCTAAAAGATTTCTGCACCATAAAAATAGGTGGTATCGGAAAAGTTGTTTACTTTCCTAAAAATGTAGATGAAATATCATACCTCATAAAGGAGTATGGCTTTGAGAAAATATTTCCGCTTGGTATAGGTAGCAACGTTATATTTTCAGACGGGTTTATAGACAGAGTTTTTATACATACAAAAAATCTAAAATCTTACGAGATTAAAAAAGAGAAAAATGATTTTTATTTAATGTTAGAAGCCGGAGTTAGTTTTAAAACTATAAATAACATCGTTAAAAAGTATAACTTAGAAGGTTTTGAAAATCTCTCTGGAATACCTGCGACCGTTGGTGGTGCTGTTGCTATGAACGCAGGGGCTTACGGAAGTGAAATATTCGATATAATTCAAGAAGTTTGGTGGGTAAATAAAAATGGAGAAATTATCCACTCAAAAAAAGAAGAGATTAAATACTCTTATAGATACTCCCAGTTTCAAGAAGAAGGTTTTGTATACAAAGTAAAAATAAAACTCAAAGAAAGTGATAAAAATATATCCCAAATTATAAAACAACATCTTTTAGATAGAAACAAAAAACAACCTTTAGATATGCCTACGGCAGGTTCAACCTATAAAAACCCACCTAACACCTTTGCGGGAAAGCTTATAGAACAGGTTGGATTAAAAGGTTACAGAATAGGTGATATTGGTTTTTCATCAAAACATGCAAATTTCTTAGTAAACTACTCAAACGCTAAGTTTGAAGATTTAATAAAACTCCTAACACTTGCCGAAAAAAGAGTAAAGGAAAACTTTGGTATAGAACTGGAAAGAGAGGTTAAGATAGTTGAATAAAAAAATAGCTCTTTTATACGGTGGAATATCAAGGGAAAGAGAAATTTCTATAAAAAGCGGAAAAGCTGTGGAAAAAGCTTTAAGTAAATTAGGATATAACTATAAAGTGTTTGACCCTATAGAGGGAGAAAAATTTATTAAAGAAATACTGGATTATAAACCAGATTTGGCTTTTATAGTCCTTCACGGAAAAGGTGGAGAAGACGGAACAATACAGTCAATTTTAGACTTTTTAAACATTCCTTACACAGGCTCAGATGCAAAAACAAGTATGATATGTATGGACAAAGTTCTTACAAAGATGTATCTTAAAGAATTAAACATACCTACTCCAGAATGGACATTTTTCACAGAAAAGGAAGAGGCTTTAAAGTATAATCCAGACTATCCTGTAGTAGTTAAAGCTCCAAACGAAGGCTCTTCCATAGGTGTTTTTATCGTAAACAACCAAGAAGAGTATAAAAAAGCCGTCGAAGAAGTTTTTAAGTTGGACGAAAAAGTGCTTATCGAAAAATTTATAAAAGGTAGAGAACTTACAGTTGGAATACTGGACGATGAAATCTTTGACATAGTGGAAGTAGTGGTAGAAGAAGGTTTTTATGATTATCAAAATAAGTATATAACCGGAAAAACGAAGTACATATGCCCTGCAGAACTTCCTGAAGATATTTATAAAAGTGTGCAAAACTTGGGTTTTAAAACGTATAAAGCTTTAAACTGTAAAGGTCAAGCAAGAATTGATATAATATTAGATTACAAAAATATACCTTACGTTTTGGAAGTTAATACTATACCGGGTATGACCGAGTTTAGTTTACTTCCAAAAGCTGCTGCAGCAAAAGGTGTATCATTTGAAGAGTTGGTTAATAAGATTATAGAAAGCGGGCTGAAAAAATGTTAAGAAAAACAACCATTATAATTCTATGGCTTGGTATATGTGCTACCGTAGGATATCTATCTCCTACACTACCTTTAGTTAAAGATATCATAGCAATAAAAACAATAAACGTAAAAGGCACAGATAAATTCAAAGAAGAAGATATAAGAGAAATTTTTAAATCTCAAAACTGGTTTTTTTTAACTGAAGATTACGTTAATGAAAAACTTAAAAACTATCCTTTTGTAAAAAGGGCTATCCTTTACAAACCGCAGATAGGACAGGTAGACATTATAATAGAAGAAAGAAAACCTTTTGCAATCTTAAATTATAAAGGTAAATCTTACGTAGTAGATAAAGACGGTGAAATCATAGATGATAAAATCTTAGAAAAAGACCAATTGATAAAGATAAATGTTATTGACAGTTATTTACCTTTTAAAGAGATAATTTCAAAGGTAGATTTTATTTACAAAAATTTAAACATCAATCCAAAGGAATTTACATTTTCTAACGGAGAAATCGCTATAATAAATGAGAACAACAGCACTTTAGTATTTTCCTTGGATAATTTAGAAGAAGAAATAAAAAAAGCAAAAGTATTTTTTGCAAAAAATAGCATAGCAAATTACTCTTATATAAACTTTAGTTTTGATGACATGATAATAGCAAAAAAATAAAAAGAGGTTAAAGAATGGCTAAAAATAAAATTTTTGTATCTTTAGATGTGGGAAGTAGTAAAATAGCCACTATCTTTGCTGACATTGATGAAACAGGAACTATGTATGTTATAGGTCTTGGAGAATCACAATCAAAAGGTATAGATAAAGGAAATATAATAAGCTCCGCAGATGCTATTAAATCTATTAAAGAAAGTATATCTTTAGGAGAAGCTGCAGCTGGATTTAAAGTAAATGGAATATTCATAAACATAGGCGGACATCATGTAGAATCAAAAAAGGAAAAAGAGAGCATAACTTTTTCTATGCCTAACAAAGAAATAGACCAAGACGATGTAAATGCTTTAATAGAAAAAATAAACTCTAAGTATAAAAATGAAAGCACAACCATACTACATATAATACCTACAAAGTATATTTTAGACGATGAAGATTTAGTTTACGACCCTATAGGACTTATAGGTAACAAACTAACTGGTGAATTTACAGTCGTTACAATAAAATCAAGCGCTTATAACAATCTAAAAAAAGTTGTGGAATCAGTTGGTATCAGAGTTTTAGATTTAGCAGTAAACCCTATAGCTTCCGCTACATCTGTCCTATATCCAGAGGAAAAAGAACTTGGAGTTGCCCTTATAGATATAGGTGGAGGTTTAAGTGATATAGCTATATACAAAAATGGCTCTTTAGAAATGCTAAAGTCTATACCAATAGGTGGCCATCTAATCACAAAAGATATAGCTTACAGGTTTAAAATATCTAGAGAACTTGCAGAAACTATAAAAATACAGTATGGATTGGCTACACTTGATTATTTAGACGTAGATGATCACATAGATATACCTTCCCGTGAAGGCGATGAAAATATAAGGATAGATAGAAAAGAGTTGGTAGAAACTATAGAGTGGAGATTAAGAGAAATTTTTGAAATCTTGAAAAAAGAGCTGGAGAAGTCTGGATTTTACGATAAACTAACAAGTGGGATAGTTCTCACAGGAGGAGTATCAAATACTCCATACATTAAAGAACTTGCAGAAGAAATTTTTGAAAAAGATGTAAGGATAGGAAGACCAAAAGATTTTAAATGTTTTACAGAAAAACTGTACAGTCCACAGTATGCCACAGGGGTAGGAGTTTTACAGTTTTTACTAAACTCTTTAGAAAAAAGAGAGATAACGTATAATAGTAAAGAGAAAAGTAGTATAAATTTTGAAGATTTTATAAATAAGTTTATCAATAAGCTTAAAGAGCTTTTTTAGTGGAGGATAGTATGGAGATAAACTACGACGCAAAAAATCCTACAAAAATAAAGGTTTTCGGTGTAGGTGGTGGTGGTAGTAACGCAGTAGCCAGAATGTATCAAGAAGGACTACAAGATGTAGAATTATATATAGTAAATACAGATTTACAACATCTTAACTTTTTACCAGTTCCTAACAAAATCCACATAGGAGAGAGTATAAGTAAAGGTTTAGGAGCTGGGTCCAAACCAGAAATAGGAAGAGAAGCTGCTCTTGAAAGTTTAGATAAAATAAAGGAAGCGTTAGAAGGTGCAGATATGGTTTTCATAGCTGCAGGGTTAGGAGGTGGAACTGGAACTGGTGCATCTCCAGTAATAGCCCAAGCGGCAAAAGAGATGGGAATCCTTACAGTTGCAGTAGTTACAAAACCTTTCAGTTTTGAAGGTAAAGTTAGACAAAAGATAGCAGAAGAAGGTTTAGAACAACTAAAGGAAAAGGTAGATACTTACTTGGTAATACATAATGACAGACTACTACAGGTTGCCGGTAAAAATGTTTCTTTTTCTCAAGCTTTTAAGCTTGTAGATAGCATACTTTACAAATCAGTTAAAGGTATTACAGACTTAATATTAGTTCCAGCCCTTGTAAACCCAGACTTTGCAGACGTAAGAACTGTAATGGAAAATGCAGGTAAAGCTCTTATCGGTGTAGGCTCTGCAAAAGGGGATAACAAAATAGAAGAAGCCGTGATGTCTGCAACTACATCTCCTTTACTGGAAGGAACCTCAATACAAGGAGCAAGAAGACTTTTAATCAACGTAGAGGTAAGTCCAGATTTATCTTTCCAAGAAGTAAACGAAGCAGTTTCTCAGATTAGAGAGTTAGCTCATGAAGAGGCTCACATAATATTTGGAGCTGCTATTATAAACGATACAGAAGATGAGATAAAAATAACGGTAATAGCAACTGACTTTGAAAGTGAGGCTAAAAAGGAAGTAAAACAAGAACAACCAAAGGTAAAAAGAGTAATACAATCAACCTTAAAAAAAGAAGTAAAAGAAGATACAGAAGAAAAAAATGTTAGTAAATCAAGCAAAGAAGAGTTTTCTTATGAAGACCTTGAGATTCCACCTTGGATTAGAAAAAGCAGAGGTGAGTAATTTTGTCAATAGGTTTGGCTAATCTAATAACACTTTCGAGGTTAGCCTTAATCCCTTTTATAATATACTCTATACTTCACGATAACTACTTCTTATCTGGAACTTTGATTATCTTAGCCATACTTTCAGATTATTTTGACGGTATAGTAGCCAGAATATCTAACGATGTAACAAAACATGGAGAACTTTTAGACCCTGCAGTAGATAAGATATTTACGGTCTCCGTTTTAACAGCCTTTGTAGATAAACATTACATATCTCCCTTTGAAGTTTTTCTTATTGTCTCTCGTGAAATGCTTGTTACTTGGGTTAGAAGTGTTATGGTAAACAAAGGTGTTGTTATTCCAGCATTCTTTTTAGGAAAAGTTAAGACAACTTTGCAGCTTGTTGCTATTTTCTTACTTGCAATAAATTATGTAGATTTAGGGAAAGTTCTTTTATGGTTTTCCATACTGGTTGCTTATGTAAGCGGTTTTGAATACTTCATGATATTTTATAGGGAGAAAGCGTGGAAGTAAATTTAATTTTATACGGAGTATTTACATACCTTTTGGCTTCGATTCCATTTGGGTTAATCGTTGGTAAGCTTTTTGGAAAAGATGTTAGAAAAGAAGGAAGTGGTAATATAGGTGCTACTAACGTTACAAGAGTTGTAGGTAAAAAAGCCGGTATTCTTGTGTTTATACTGGACTCTTTAAAAGGGTTTCTTCCAGTATACTTTTCTAAGTATATATTCGAGACTAAGTATGTAGCAATATTAGCGTTAGTAGCAGTATTAGGACATTGCTTTTCTATATTTTTAAAGTTTAAGGGTGGTAAAGGTGTAGCTACAGCTATAGGAGTTTTGTATGCTTTATCTTTTAAATCGGCTTTAATAGTATCTTTGTTTTGGCTTGGAGTTTTCTTAACTACTGGTTATGTGTCTTTAGCTTCTGTTTTATCTGCTGGAATATCTTGGTCTGTATTACACATTATAAGTGGAAGTATAGAATATACATTATCGGCTTTTTTTATAGGTTTAATAATCATATTCAAACATAAAGATAATATAAAGAGATTTTTAGAAGGTAGAGAAAACAGATTTATATATAAAGATTAAGCTCCCTTTTGAAGGGAGCCTTATAGATTAAGCAAAGTTATAACCATAATTCATTTTTCTTGCTAACTCTTCTAACCTTCTAATTCTTTCTTCAGTAGGAGGGTGTGTAGAAAAGAGCTTCATTATAGTATCAGCTCTGAGAGGGTTTATTATCATCATATGAGCTGTTCCTGGGTTTACTTCTTGAGATGCAACTTCCTGTAGATTTGGGTTCTGTGCCATTTCTTCCAATTTTCTTAAAGCGTTAGCCAAGCACAATGGACATTCAGAAATTTTTGCTCCTGCCTCGTCTGCCAAAAATTCTCTTGACCTTGATATAGCCATTTGTATAAGTGTAGCAGCTAAAGGAGCTACAATAAATAAAATCAAGGCACCTATTATATTTGTAATGAGATTACCGTTGTTTTCTTCATCTCTTCCGCCGAATAAGAACGCCATATTTGCAAGCATAGATATAGCACCACCTATCGTTGCAGCAATGGAAGATATAAGAATATCTCTATTCTTTATATGGCCTAACTCATGGGCTAAAACACCTCTTAGTTCGTCTTTGTTTAGTATTTGAAGTATTCCTGATGTTACAGCTACGGCAGCATGTTCTGGGTCTCTACCTGTTGCAAAAGCATTTGGAACGTGAATAGGAGCTAAGTATATTTTTGGTTTAGGAATACCTGCTCTTCTTGCTAAATCTTCTACCATCTGATGAAGCCATGGAGCCTCTTCGTAAGAAATTTCACGGGCTCCATACATGGCAAGAGCCATCTTATCAGAAAAGAAGTATGAGAAAAAGTTCATAACCATAGCAACTACAAAAGCAATAATCATACCTTGCTTTCCAGCTACCAAATGTCCTATGGCTAAAAATAAACCTGTTAGTATTCCAAGGAACAACACAGTCTTTAATTGGTTTGCCATAAATAACTAACCTCCCAAAGTTTTTATAAAATAATATAAAAGAGGAAGTATTTTTTTCAATACTTAATAGAAAAATTAAGTTAAAAAAACCACCCTACGAAAGGGTGGATAGAAATTATTTGATTGTATCAGAAATACGATAGCCTGTCTTCTTTATCTTAGTGAACTTCCGGGTTTATCACATCTCCGCCGCCGTTTTGTCCACCTTGTCCGTAAAGTTTAGCAGCAAACTTGTTAGCTACGTTCTGTAATTTATCCATGGCGTTTTGTATTGTGTTTTTATCGTTAGATTCTATTGCTTTTTTAGCTTCTGCGATTACACTTTCGGCTTCTGAAATTTCTTGTGGAGTAAATTTAGCTTTATTCTCATTGAGAGTTTTCTCAAAGCTGTAAACAAGGGCATCAAGTTGGTTTCTAAGCTCTACAGTTTCTTTAAACTTCTTATCTTCTTCTTCATGTTTTTTAGCTTCTTCTATTATTCTTTCTATGTCTTCTTTTGTTAGACCGCTGGAAGGAGTTACTTTTATGGATTGGGATTTACCTGTAGCTTTATCTGTAGCTGTTACGTGTAGTATACCGTCTGCGTCTATATCAAAGCAAACCTCGATTTGTGGAACACCTCTTGGTGCTGGTGGAATATCAGTTAGTTTAAAGCTTCCAAGTAGTTTGTTTTCTCTTGCAACGCTTCTTTCTCCTTGGTAAACGGCTATTTCAACTGTTGTTTGGTTGTCTACTGCAGTTGTAAATATTTCACATTTTTTAGTTGGTATTGGTGTGTTTCTTGGTATAAGAACTGTCATAACACCACCAAGGGTCTCTATACCAAGTGATAGTGGAGTTACGTCTATTAGTAGAATATCTTTTACTTCTCCTTGTAGTATACCACCTTGTATTGCAGCACCTACCGCTACAACTTCGTCTGGGTTTACAGATTTGTTAGGTTCTTTTCCGAAAAACTCCCTTATTCTTTGTTGCACTAAAGGTATTCTTGTAGAACCACCTACTAATACAACTTCATCGATATCAGATGGTTTTAGTTTCGCAGCTTCTAACGTTCTTTTTACAATTTCCATAGTTCTATCGATTAGGTCTTTTATCATTTCTTCAAGTCTTGCTCTTGTTAGTTTTTTCTGTAGGTGTAAAGGTTGATTTGTGTTAGGGTCAATTGTTATAAATGGTAGGTTTATCTCTGTTTCCATTTTGAAGGAAAGTTCTTTTTTAGCTTGCTCTGCAGCTTCTTTTAATCTTTGGAAGGCTGTTTTATCGTTTCTTAAATCTATTCCGTGTTCTTTCTTGAATTCTTCAACTATCCAATTTATTATTCTTGCATCTATATCGGAACCACCAAGGTGAGTATCACCATCAGAAGCTTTAACTTCTATAACTCCATCACCACCTTCAAGGATAGACACGTCAAAAGTACCACCACCAAAGTCGTAAACGAGTATTTTTATATCGGATTTTTTATCTAAACCGTAGGCTAAAGCTGCAGCTGTAGGTTCGTTTATTATTCTTTTTACTTCTAAACCTGCTATTTTACCTGCATCTTTTGTTGCCTGTCTCTGTCTTTCGTTAAAGTAAGCTGGAACAGTTATAACGGCTTCAGTTACTTTTTCTCCCAAGTAAGCTTCAGCTGCTTCTTTGAGTTTTTTAAGTATTTGAGCTCCGACTTCTTCTGGTCTTACTATTCTTCCTGCATTTGGCACATCAAAAGCAGCATCTCCTTTTTCATCTGCAACTACTTTGTAAGGCACGTTTTTTATTTCATTTAAAACTTCATCGTATTTTCTTCCTATGAATCTTTTGGATTCATAGATTGTGTTTTCTGGGTCTAACACTGACCTTCTTTTAGCAGGTTCTCCTACTAAAATCTCTCCTTCCTTTGTCCATGAAACGATAGATGGTGTTGTCCTAAAGCCTTCTTGGTTTGCAATAACTACAGGCTCACCACCTATCACAACAGAAACAACTGAGTTTGTGGTTCCAAGGTCAATACCTATTACTTTTCCCATTTTTAGATTACCTCCTTTTGTTTTCTTGTTATTAATATAATAATTCTTTAGTGTATCTTTGTCAATATCTTTTATAAAGAAATAATCAATTTTTAATATATACTAAACAAAGGTTGGATTAGCCAATCAAAAAATTGTATAATAATCATTCATTAAACCTTTTTAAGGAGCTTAAGTTGAAAAAATTCACAATCTTTACACTGTTTTTTGTATTACTTGTATCAAAAGTTTATGCAGATACTTTGGTTGTGAATAAAAAAGAATTTTCTACCTACATACAGTACTCACAGTTTCTACTTGCTCAGGGTGAAACGGTGGTAGGTCCAATACAACTTCTTCCAATTGCAAAAGTAGATTCTATACTTATAAAACCAACAAACAAAGAAGTAAAAGTTTTAGGATACATGGTAGAACCAACAAAAGAAAACTGGGTTGAAAACCTTGTAGGTAAAACTGTATCCATAGAAGGAGAAGGAAGAGTAGTCAAAGGAACAGTTATATCTGTAAAAGATGGTTACATTACAGTTGATACAAAAAATGGTGTAGTTATAACTACTCTTCCAACTTTTCCAAACAGGTTATCATCATCTCTAAAGTGGCAAGAGCTTATGTCTCCTAAAATTACGCTAAAACTTTACTCAGACAAGCCAACTTCAATTGGAATAAACATGTTTTATCCAGTTTCTGGCTTTGAGTGGGACGTAGTTTACAATGCAGAAATACAAGGAAACAAGGTTATATTTAACGGCTTTTACGAGATAAAAAATCAAACAGCTTTAAGACTTGTTGATGTTGCCCTTTTTATAAAGGATAACGAAAGAACTATAAAGCTTTACGATAAAACAATAGTAGAGCCTTATTCATCAAAAGTAGTAAATATTGACAGTTTGGTTTTGAACTACTCTAAAGAAATTAAAGTAGAATCTAAAAAGTATCTACCAAATGGAAAAGTTGCAGTCTATAAAAATAGCACGTTTATTGGTTATGGTAGTTTAAACAACGGAGTTTTAAGACTTCCTTAATGGGAAAACTTTTTGTAGTTGCAACTCCCATAGGTAATCTAAAAGATATAACGTTAAGAGCTTTGGAGGTTTTAAAGTCCGTAGATACGATAGCTGCCGAAGATACAAGACATATAAAAAAACTTCTAACTCATTACGGCATATCTGGAAAGAAGCTTATTAGCTACCACGAACACAACGAAGAAGAGATGGCAGAAAAAATCGTTCAGATTCTTGAGGAAAAAGATGTTGCCCTTGTATCAGATGCAGGGACACCTTGCATATCTGACCCCGGATACAGAGTTGTAAAAAAAGCAAGAGAAAAAGGTATACAAGTTATACCTATTCCCGGACCATTTGCTGCTGCAACTGCATTGTCAGCTTCTGGATTACCTTCCGATAAATTCCTCTTTGTCGGTTTTCTTCCAAACAAAGAGGTTGAAAAAGAAAAACAGCTAAGCCATTACGTAGATTTAGGCTACACATTCATACTTTACGAAAGTCCTAAAAGAGTTGTAAAAACGATAAACTCTATCAAAAAAATAAATCAAGATGCAGATATAGTAGTTGCAAAAGAGCTTACAAAGATACACGAAACGTTTATAATAGGAAAACCAAGCCAGATTTTAGAGTATTTTGAAAAAAACCCAGATATCTTAAAAGGAGAGTTTGTTATACTGGTTTATCCACGAAAATCTCAAGAGTTAGACATAGAAACAGTCTTACAAGAAGCTAAAAAGTTAAAAAAGGAAGGTAAAAAAACAAAGGAGATAGCAATACTTCTATCTCAAAAATACGGCATACCAAAAAATCTTATCTACGATAAAATAGTAGATTTAGATGTTTAACTTGTATATATCTTTTTTAAATATTAACTTAGGAGTCTTTTTTATTCTTATCCTTTTGCCTAAGATATATCTAATATGACCACTCTCTCTGTTTAAAGCATCTATTATTAAGTCTTCATCTTTTAAAGCAGATATGTAAACGTCAGCTTGGCTTAAATCGGCTTTCGTGTCTACAACGCTTACAGTGATAAAGTTTTCCTTAGAAACTTCGTATTCCTGTGAGATTATATCGGATATTTCCTTTTTTAACATCGTATTAACTTTTTCCATTCTGTAGGACTTTTCTTTCATAGCCAAACCACCTTTAAAATATTTCTTTTGAAACGTCTATATAAAGTTCAGGAAAGTTTTCATACACAAAATTTAAAATGTTTTGTAAGACATTTTCAACATGTTTTTTATCGGGACCTACCGTTACCACAGCTACCGTTGCCATCTGCCACAAGTCTTGGTTATCAACTTCAGAAACTGAAACGTTAAACTTACTTCTTAACTTTTCTTTCAAGGACCTTACAACCATACGTTTTTCTTTTAAAGAGCCAGAGTCATGAATGTGAATCTTCATCACTAAACTTCCTATCATCATTCTTCACAACCTCAAACAGCTTTATAAAATCTTCCACGTTTAACTCTTCAGCCCTTAAAGTAGGATTTATACCTGCTTTTAAAAGTGTTTCTTCATCTAACTTTGTTCTAAGCATCTTCCTCCTGTTATTAAAAATGAAAGATAAAAAATTTTTGTATTTTTTTATTTCTGTCAAGTTGTATTTGTTGTTTGGAATAAGTTTTACAACTGCAGAAGTAACTTTTGGTGGTGGAGAAAAAAACCTTGCAGGAACACTCATAACGTAATTTACATCAAAAAATGTCTGAATAAAGACCGATAAAAACGTGTAATCCTTTGTTTTTGGTTTTGCGGTAAGTTTTTCTGCAACTTCTTTCTGTATCATGAAAGTGCAAGAGTGTAAAATATCAAGATTGAATACACAGTTTACAATTATCAAAGATGCAACGTTGTAAGGTAGATTTCCTACCAATTTTATCTTTCCATCTTGTAAAAAATCTCTCATATTTACTTTCAAGATATCTTGCTTCACGAGTTCAAAGTTTTTATACTCTTTAAATTTCTCTTCTAAAATAGGATAAAGTGTTTGGTCTATTTCTACAGCATAGAGTTTTTTTGGATTTTTACTTAAAATTTCCTGAGTCATAACACCGGTCCCAGGACCTATTTCAACCACAATATCATTTTCTTTTATATCTACTTCATCAACTATCTTTTTTACTACGTTTTCTGACAATAAAAAATGCTGTCCAAACTGTTTTTTGGCTTTAACCTTTTTCAATCTCTTTACACTTTTCCATAAGAATTTTTATAAACTCTTCTCTTACATCTTCCCTTTCTAAAGCAAAGTCAAGTATAGCTTCCAAATAGCCTATTTTGTTTCCTGTGTCGTGTCTTAAACCTTCTACATCTTTTGAGTATATAACTTCTTTGTTTCTAAGTAGTGCAAGTCCGTCTGTAAGTTGTAGTTCTCCACCTTTTCCTAAAGGTGTTTTTTTCAAAGCTTCAAAAATATCTGGTGTAAGAACATATCTACCTATTATTGCTGACGTTGAAGGTGCCTCTTCTACAGGTGGTTTTTCTACGAGTTTTTCTACTAACTTTATCCCGTCTACAACCTCTTTACCTGCTACTATACCGTATTTACTTACATCTTCTCTTGGAACTTCCATAGTTCCAATGACTGACTTTCCAAATTGATAGTAAACATCTATAAGCTGTTTTATACCCGGGTAATTTTTATTTTTTATAACTTCATCTCCAAGTAAAACTGCGAAAGGTTCATCACCTACAAGTCTTTCTGCCGTTAAGACCGCATGACCAAGTCCAAGCTGTTCTTTTTGTCTAATGTAAACAAACTCTGCCATATTACTTATCTGTCTTAGTTTTTCTATCTCTTCTTCTTTACCACTTTTTTTAAGGACCTGTTCTAATTCTGGATAATAGTCAAAGTAGTCTTCTATTGCCCTCTTATGCCTTCCTGTTACAAATATTATGGTTTCTATTCCAGAGTTTACGGCTTCCTCAACTATATAGTGTATGATAGGTTTGTCTATCAAAGGCATCATCTCTTTTGGAGTTGATTTAGTAGCTGGTAAAAATCTTGTTCCAAAGCCTGCAACTGGTATTACGGCTTTTCTAACTTTTGGCATAGCTTAACCTCCTTAAAACCTCTTCGTAGAACTTTGATAAATCCCCTAAATTTAGTCTAAATCTATCTTTATCCATTCTTTCGCCTGTTTTAGCATCCCAGAATCTACAGGTGTCTGGAGATATCTCATCTGCCACTACTATGGTTCCATCGTTTTTCCTTCCAAACTCTAATTTAAAGTCTACCAGTATTATGTCTAACTTTTTTAGAAAATCTTTTAATACGTCATTAACTCTTAAGGCAAGGTTCTTTATAGTTTCTATTTCTTCTTCACTTGCAAGGTTTAAAGCTAAAATGTGTTGATGGCAGATGATTGGGTCTCCAAGCTGGTCGTTTTTTAGATAAAACTCTACAAGTGGTGGTTCAAAAGGTGTTTTTTCTTGTATGCCAAGTCTTTTTACTATGCTTCCTGTAGCTAAATTTCTAACTACAACCTCAACAGGTATTATTTGGGTTTTGTATGCGAGCATCTCTCTATCGGAAAGTTGTTTTACAAAATGTGTTGGAATGCCGTTTTTCTCCAGTAAATCGAAAAATATAGAAGATATTTTGTTGTTTAAAATACCTTTACCTTCTATTACATCTCTCTTTTGAGCGTTGAAAGCTGTAGCTTCGTCTTTAAAGTAAATCACTACTTTGTCTGGTTCGTTTGATTGGTAAACTATCTTTGCTTTTCCTTCGTAAAGTTTTTCCAACTTTTACTCTCCTACAGATTTTCTCTGGCTAATATTGAAAAGTATCTGTAATTTTTGTTTTCTTGAATGTTTTTAAAAATTTTTTCTGCTTCTGTAATGTTTCCTTCTTTTTTGTATATAAGGGCAAGTAAAGATTGGGCTGATATGTAGTTGTAATCTTCTTTTGTAATGGATTTTAAATCTTCTTTTGCTTTGTTTGAGTTTCCTGATTTGTATTCAAGGTATGCTTTATACTCTTTAACTCCTTTTGATAGTTGTGTATTTAGTTTACTTTCTAAGTCTCTTACAAGGTTTAGGTCATTCTTTCCTTCGTCTTTTAACATCATAATTTTATAGGCAAGGATTAGTTTGTAGTAGCTGGTATCTTTGTAGTTTTTTTCAAACTCTTGGATAAGCTTGTTTGCTTCATCTTTCTTATTGTCGGCTAAAAGGTTGTTTATTTTCAGAACGTAAACAGAAGCTTTTGCATTCTTCTCTTCTTCTTTTTTTTCGTAGAAGTAGTATCCAACTGAACCTAAAAGTATTAGTATTACGGCTAATACTAAGAATTTTGTGTATTTTTTTATCTTATCCCAAAGGCTGTAGATTTTGTATTCAAGTTCTATATCTACATCTTTTTCGAGAGGTAGTTTTTCTGGAATTTTTTCTTTACTCACAGGCAGGACTCCATTTTTTTAAACTTATTTTATCATACTTTTATTCTATACTCCAAAGCTTTAGAAAGGGTAAATTCGTCTGCGTTTTCTAAAACTGAGCCAAAAGGTAAGCCGTATGCTAACCTTGTTATGTTGACTGGATATTTTTTTAGTAAGTTGTGAATGTAGTTTGCTGTAGCTTCTCCTTCTACGGTTGGGTTGGTTGCTATCAAAACTTCTTTTGCAGAGTATTTTTTTATTCTTTCTAACAAGGATTTTATGTTTAGTTTTTCTGGACCTATACCTTCCAGAGGTGAAAGTCTTCCTCCCAAAACATGGTAAACGCCTGTAAATTTACCTGTTTTCTCTATCGTGTAGGCATCAAAAGACTCTTCTACTACGCAGATATAAGTCTTATCTCTTTCTTCTGATTTACATATTGGACATATTTCTTCTTCTTCAGTGTATATACCACACTCTACACAGGGGTGGATTTTATCGAGCATAATAGCAATATTACGGACTAAATCTACGGCTTCGCCTCGTGGCATTTTTAGTAAGGTTGTAGTAAATCTCTGAGCTGACTTTTCTCCGTAACCGGGCAGGTTTGATATATTCTCTATTACTTTTTGTAGAGACTGTGGAAAGTAGTTCAAAACAGGCCACCAAACTTTGACATATTTACTGGAAGTCCAGTAGCTTCGGAGATTTTCTGTGTCATAACTTCTTTCGACCTTTCGAAAGCTTCGTTTACGGCAGATACTATAAGTTCTTTTAAAACTTGGTATTCTTCTTCTTTTAAAAGAGATTTGTCTATTTCTATGTCCAGTATCTCTCCCATTCCGTTAACAGTAACTTTTACCATACCACCGCCTACTTCTACTACAATGTTTTCTCTCTTTAACTCTTCCTTTGCTTTATCTACGTTTTCTCTTATTGTTTGAAACTGCTTCATAAGTTCTGCAAGATTTCCAAAGTTAAACATTTTCTTTTTCCTCCTTTTCTTTGTAAGTTAGTATTTTTGAACCGGGGAAAAGTTCTAAGACTTTATCTACTACTTCGTCGCGTTTTTTATCTTTCTTTTTATCCTTCTCGGCAGGAGCTGATATATGTACGATTTTGTTTGTAAAGTATTTTTTCAGTAAGTCTATATGAGATTTTAAAATCTCTTCCTGAGATTTGTTTTTTAGTTTTATGTAAACGTTGTTTTCGTCTTCTTGTATATCTGCATCTTTTATTATAGGTGCTATGATTTTTTCATTTTTTATAATCTGCATTAGTATTTTCTGAAGGTTAGAAGATTCTTGATTAGTCTCTTTTTCTACTGGTTGTTTTTCTTGAGTTTCTGGTTGCTGCTGTGTAATAGTCTGGGGTTTTTGAGGGAAAGTTAAGTTTCCTGCTATTAGTTGTTCTATGGATTTTATTGCGTCGATATACTTTAGTTTGAGTATGTAGAGTTGGTATATATCTTTTGGATTTGGAAATGTTCTGGCTTCGCCGTAAGCTTTGTTAAACAGGTTTTTTATATAGATAACTGTTTTTAAATCTTCCTGTGAAAAATGTTCATCTTGGTTTTGCAAGGCAAGGTTTAGCATAGATTTTTGCAATGTAGATAAAAGTTCTTTCCAGAAAATGTTTATGTCGTAGCCTTGGTTTTCTATATCGTCAAGTAGTTTTATAAAGCTTGGTATATCTTGGGTTTTTATATATTCAACGGCTTTTTTTACATAGTTTAAAGGCACTATTCCAAGTATCTCTTCTACGGCTTTTACGGTTAACTTTCCTTCAGAGTAGGTTACCGCTTGGTCTAAGAGGCTTGCAGAGTCTCTCATACCTCCTTCTAACTCTTGGGCTAAAAGGTCCACTGCTTGTTCTTCGTAAGGTATGTTTTCGTTTTGTAGTATTCTTAATAAGTAAGCTTTTATCTGGGCTTTTGTTGGCGGTTTGAATATAAAGACCTGACATCTTGACTTTATAGTGTCTGGAATTTTGTATAGTTCTGTTGTTGCCAGAATGAATATGTTTCTGGGTGGTGGTTCTTCAAGGGTTTTTAGTAGTGCGTTGAAGGCTTCTTTTGTAAGCATATGAGCTTCGTCTATTATATAAACTTTGTATTTACCTTTTATAGGTTGGTAGTTTACGTTGTCTCTAATTGTTCTGATGTCGTCTATTCCACGGTTGGACGCTGCGTCAATCTCATACATATCTGGAAAAGAGCCTTTGTCTATCTCTAAACAGTTTTCACACTGGTTGCAAGGTTCGTAATCTACTGGGTTTTTACAGTTTAGGACTTTTGCAAGTATCCTAGCTATAGTTGTTTTTCCAACACCTCTGGAACCTGAAAATATATAGGCGTGTGATATTCTTTGAAGTTTTATAGCATTTTTCAACGTTTTAACTACAAAATCCTGACCTATGACCTCTTTAAAAGACTTTGGTCTGTATTTTCTTGAAAAAGCTTCGTAAGTCAAAATTTTATCTCCGTTTAAAAGCTTTGAAGCCTTTTAAATTAAAATTATATCATAAGGAATTTTTAGCAAATCTGTTAGGTTTTATCTTATTTTCAACGTAGATAAAGCGATTATCGAAAGTAGCAAAGATATAATCCATACTCTAACAACTATTTTAGGTTCTGGAATGCCGTGTAGTTCAAAGTGATGGTGGATTGGAGCCATTTTAAACAGTCTTTTACCACCTGTAAACCTATAGTAAGCTACCTGAGCTATAACAGACAATGTTTCAACGACAAAAACTCCACCTACAATAGCAAGGACAAGTTCCTGTTTTGTTATTATTGAAGATAATCCTAAAACGGCACCGATTGATAAAGCACCGGCATCTCCCATAAACATCTCTGCAGGAAAAGAGTTAAACCATAGAAAACCAAGGCCACCACCAAGTAGAGCCATCAAAAATACAGTGATTTCACCACTACCTTCTACGTAAGGCACTATGAGGTATTTGGATAAAACAAAGTTACCGCTGATGTAAGCAAAGAAAGCAAACGTTGAAACGGATATCAAAGAAGGTCCTATTGCAAGACCATCTAATCCGTCAGTTAGATTTACTGCGTTGGAAGTTCCTACTATTATAAAAATCATCAAAAACAGGTAGAAAATTCCTAAATCAAAATGAAGATTTTTAAAAAAAGGAAAGTATAAAACTGTGTTAAACTTTGGATACAGATAGAGAATGATTGAAATTCCACTTGCTACGACTAACTGCATAAGGAACTTTGCTTTTGAAGATAGCCCTTTTTTATCTTTTACTTTTTTGTAATCATCTAAAAAGCCTATAAATCCAAAAAGTAAAAACGTAAAAATTAAAAGCCATACGTAGATATTATCCAACCTACACCAAATTAATGATGTTAAAGTTACTGAAAGTAGTATAAGAACTCCTCCCATCGTTGGTGTGTATTTTTTCATCTGGTGCCAGTCCGGTGTGTCCTGACGGACGTATCCACCTTCTTTGTTTTGGAAAACTTTAAGTCTGTTTATAACGTAAGGTCCAAGAACAAGTGATATAAAAAAGGCTGTTAATAGTGCATAAAAACCTCTAAAAGTTATATACTTAAATATATTTACATCGAAGTATTCATAAAATAAATGGTAAAACATTCACTCTCCTTTTTAGCATCTGTTTATTGAAAACAGTCTATCAAGTATTATAGCTGCAGCGTTTCTTACTGATAGATGGTTATACTGTCCCGGACCTAAGATAGGTTCAAGGATATAATCACAGCTTTGGACAAGTTCTGGCGGCATTCCCCAACCTGTTCCAAATAGTATCAAAAAAATATCGTCTTTTTTACTCAATATTTCTCTCATCTGAGAGTAAGTTACAGTTTGAGGATACCTTTTTGCAGATGTTCCTATAAGTTTTGGATACTTTCCTGTTTCTTCTTTTATCTTTTCTAACATTTCAGTTATAGATGAAACAACTCTAACTAAAGACCCTGCCATAGACCTTCTTGGGTTGTAAGATGCCCCAAATCCTTCCGTCCAGTATTTTATCTGTTCTTTTATTACAAACTGCTGAGCTTCAAGAGGTTGGACTATGTAGTAGCCTGCAAGTTCGTAGGTTCTTGCAGGTCTTGCTATATCGTGAAAATCTAAAGTAGTAAAGGAAGTGCAAACCCACTTCCCTTCTTTGTTTAATGCTGGATAGTGAATTAAGGATATATAAACGTGGTCATTATGCATCTTTACTCTCCCATACAGGTTTTATACCATCTTTTACGAGTTTATACACTATACTATCCACAACAGCTTGCCATGAAGCTTCTATTATGTTATCAGAAACGCCTACAGTTCCCCATTTTTTACTTTTATCTTTACTTTCTATTAAAACCCTTATTTTTGCGGCTGTGCCACCACTTTCATTAACTATCCTAACTTTGTAGTCTATAAGTTCCACTTCTGCTAAGGAAGGGTATATTGAAACTAAAGCTTTTTTCAAGGCTTTGTCTAAAGCGTTAACTGGACCGTAACCCAAAGACGCAGTATGTTCGTAATGGTTTGATACTTTTATTCTAACTGTTGCTTCAGATATAGGACTTTTATCTGTGTATCTTCTTGCTATAAGGACTCTGTAAGCGTCTAAATCGAAGTATTTAGGTAATGTTCCAAGATGTTTTCTTATAAGAAGTTCTAAAGAGGCTTCCGCTGCCTCAAAGTGGTAACCTTGGTTCTCTAACTCTTTTATCTCTTGAACTAACTGGGTAAGTCTTTCGTCTTTTTCGTCTATCTCTATTCCTATCTCCCTCGCTTTGTAGATAATGTTACTTTTTCCGGCAAGGTCTGAGACAAGGACTTTTCTTCTGTTGCCAACTTCTTCTGGTAGTATATGTTCGTAGCTTCTTGGATTTCTTAAAACTGCCGATGCATGGACTCCTCCTTTGTGAGCAAAGGCACTGTCTCCTACGTAAGGCATATTTTTTGGGACAGGCATGTTTAATATATCAGACACAAAGTTTGATATCTCTTTTAGTCTTCTTATGTTTTCTCGTGGTAGTGTTTCGTAACCAAGTTTTAAGGTTAAATTTGGTATTATTGAGCATAAGTTTGCATTACCACACCTTTCTCCTATGCCGTTTATAGTTCCGTGGATTTGAACAGCTCCGTTTAAAACGGCTACTATAGAGTTCCAGACTGCAGTATCCGAGTCGTTGTGGGCGTGTATGCCGAGTTTTGCAGTTATTCCAGCTTCTTTTACGGCTTTGAAAGCTTTTTCTATGTCTGTAGGCAAGCTTCCACCGTTTGTATCACACAGTATCAGATAGTCAGCTCCAGCTTGCTGGGCTACCTTTAAGACTTCCAAAGCATATTCTGGATTTTCTTTAAAGCCGTCGAAAAAGTGCTCAGCATCGAAGATAACTTCATCGACATACTTTTTTAAGTAGACAATTGAGTCGTATATCATCTCAAGGTTCTTTTCTAATGTAGTCTTTAAAGCTTCTGTAACGTGTAAATCCCAAGATTTACCAAATATTGTAATAACTGGAGTTTCGGCTTTTATTAAATCTTGGATTTGAGGGTCTTCTTCAACTTTTAAAGATGCTCTACGGGTTGAACCAAAAGCTACAAGCTTCGTGTTTCTAAGGTTTAGATTTTTTGCTTCTTTAAAGAATGTCATATCTTTTGGGTTTGAACCGGGCCATCCACCTTCTATGTAATGAACACCAAAGTCCGCAAGCTTTTCTGCTATCCTAAGCTTATCTTCTACAGAAACGCTAACTCCTTCAGCCTGAGTTCCATCTCTTAACGTTGTATCGTATATTAAAACTTTTTTTTCCATAACTAAATCCTCACATTAATATTCTTTTGTTTTAAGAATTCCTTTAGCTCTCCTATGGTTAATTCTTTAAAGTGAAACAAAGATGCTGCTAACGCTGCGTCGGCTTTACCTTCTTGGAAAACTTCGTAAAAATGCTCTTTCCTACCTGCACCACCTGATGCTATTACTGGTATTTTCACATTTTCTGAAATTGCCCTTGTAAGTTCTACATCGTAACCGCTTTTTGTTCCGTCTCTATCCATGGAAGTTAAAAGTATTTCTCCGGCTCCAAGGTCTTCAACTGTTTTAGCCCATTGAATAGCATCTATACCAGTTGGCGTCCTGCCACCGTTTATATACACTTCCCACTTATTTTCTGCCACTTTTTTAGCATCTATTGCTACAACTATCGTAGAAGAGCCAAATCTGACGGCTGCACTTTCTATTAAGGAAGGATTTTTAACTGCTGCAGTGTTTATAGAAACTTTATCGGCACCGTTTTCAAGAAGTTTTCTTATATCGTCTAAAGTTCTTACACCACCACCTACTGTAAGAGGCATAAAAACTGTTTCAGCAGTTTTTTTAACAACATCTAAGATTATATCTCTATCTTCGGCTGAAGCCGTTATATCAAGAAAGACTATTTCATCTGCCCCTTCTTTATCGTAAGCTGCTGCTATCTCTACAGGGTCTCCTGCATCTACCAAGTTTACAAAATTTACACCTTTTACAACTCTTCCTTTATTAACGTCCAAACAAGGTATAATCCTTTTAGCTAACAATTTCTCTCCAAAATAGTAAAATTTAAGATTAATATTTTAAGGCAGATTCTCAATCTCTTCAATGTTTAGTATCTTTAAATATTCTCTGTAAATGTTATTAACGTTTACACCTTCTGACGATAGCATATGGGAAAACTTTTGAGCCATTTTTTCTCCGTGTTTATCTATATCAAACAGGATTATACATATATCAAAATTGTTGAGTATATACTCCACAACATCGTAGTACTTTTTACCTTGTAAAACAATAACGTTGTTTATACCGTAACGGGACAACTTCTGAAAGTCCCTCTTTCCTTCTACCAAAACACAGGTTTTTCTATTTTCTGATTCTTCTTTTAACTTTTTTTTCCAGTCTTCGAAAGAAGAGAAAGTTTCACTCACTTTTGATTCCAAACGGCTTTTTTAAAAGTTCAATTATTCTTGCAAACAGAGATTTTTTCTTCTTCTTAGCTTCTTGTAGTATCTGTTTAACTACTTCTTCACCTTTTGTATCTTTAAGAGATGCTGTTATTACAAGAAAGATTTCTAACGGATTAAACGGTATTTCAAAGACTTCTGTAACACCGAGGGCTTTGTAGTAATCTTTATCTTCGTCAGTTGGGTTTTCTGCCAGTATTATAAAGGGTATGTCTTTTAAATCTTCGTTTCTTTTTAAAATAGAAAGAAGTTGAACGGTAGGAAGGTTATCTACTTTAGCAAAAGCTACTATTCCATGTATATCTTTACTTGTTTCTATGATGTTTTTTGCTTCTTGTAAACTTTCTGCCATTATAACTTCAGACTGACTTAAAGATGCAACTTCGTTTAGAACTTCATAAGCGTCTTTATCTTTACCTATAAAAAGAACTTTCATACTTTACCCTCTCTAAACAAAAGTTATCTCTGGTAAAACTGGTATAAATCCTCTTTCGTAAGCTTCTTTTAAAAACAACTGAATTGCTTTTTTACCTCTTTCCCCATAGTCTATCGTTAAATCGTTAACATACATAGCTATAAATTTATCTGCCTTGTTTTTATCCATTCCTCTTGCATACTTTAAAGCATACTCTACGGCTTCTTCTCTATGGGTAAGGGAGTATTTGATACTTTCTCTAAGTATTTCGGAAATTTCTTTCATAACTGTATAGCCTAAGTCTTTCCTTATTACGTTACCACCAAGAGGAAGTGGTAAACCACCTGTTTTTTCATACCACCATTTTCCTAAATCTACTATACACGTTAAACCTTCATCTTTGTATGTAAGCTGTCCCTCGTGGATTATTAGGCCTGCGTCTACGTTACCGGCTTTGACCTCTTCCATTATCTTATCAAAAGGTATAACTACGTAATTTACTTCTGGCTCAAAAAGTCTTAAAGCTAAAAATGCTGACGTAAGAGTTCCGGGAACTGCAATTTTTTTATTTTTTAGTTCTTTCACGTCAAAAGGTTCTTTCGAAACAACCATAGGGCCGTAGTTATCCCCCATACTCGCTCCACTTGAAAGAAGGGCATACTTATCTGCAACGTAAGGAAAAGCATGAATAGATATAGCACTTACTTCGTAAGTACCTTTTAGTGCCTCTTTGTTTAGGGTTTCTATGTCGGAAAGTATATCTACAAACTCGTAGCCTTTCGTATCTATCTTTTTTTGGTTTATGGCGTAAAACATAAAAGCATCATCTGAATCTGGACTGTGGGCTATCCTTACAATCAAAGTAAAAATCCTCCTAAAGTGTTAAGTTATAAATATTCTAACATCTTTTAATTTCCACAAACTTCTACAATACTTTCTTTTAAAGCATCTAAGAAGTAGTTTAGCTCGTCTTCTTTGATTGATAACGGCGGCATTATAACCATAACGTCTCCAAGGGGTCTTACCCATACCCCTCTTTTCATCATAGCCTTTGCAACTTTAAAACCTGTCCTTTCTCCGTAGGGGTATGGTTCTTTATTCTTTTTGTCTTTTACAAGTTCTACACCTGCCATAATACCGTAGTTTCTAACGTCTATAACGTGGTTTAACTCTAAAAACTCCGGCAATCTTTTCTCTAAAATTTCTATATTTTTTCTTACATTTTCAAGGGTTTTTTCTTCTTCAAAAAGGTCTATGTTTGCAAGGGCTACGTTGCAAGCTACAGGGTTTCCTGTATAGGTATGTCCATGGTAAAAGTGTTTAGCTTCTCCAAACTCTCCTAAGAATGCGTTGAAAATCTCATCTGTTGTAAGTGTTGCGGCAAGTGGTAAGTATCCACCTGTTATACCTTTTCCTAAAGCCATTATGTCTGGTTTTACGTTTTCTTTGATAGATGCAAACATCTCTCCAGTTTTTCCAAAACCTGTTGCAACTTCGTCTACTATCATCAGTATGTTATACTCTCTGCATATTCTCTCAATCTCTTTTAAGTAACCTTTTGGAAATGGAAGGATACCTGCGGCACCTTGAACGCCTGCTTCTAAAACAAAACCTGCAACCGTCTGATGATGTTGAAAAACAAACTCTTCTACTTCTTCTATAAGTTTTTTTGTTGTTTCGTATTCAAGGGCTTTTTCTCTTCCTGCTATCTCTACCGCTTTTAGATAAGGTGAAGGTAGTTTATAAACATCAAAAAGTAAAGGTCTGTATTTTTCGTGAAAGATGTTTATACCACCTACGCTTACACTTCCTATGGTATCTCCGTGGTAAGCTTCATTTAACGTTATAAACTTGTTCTTTTCTTTAAAACCTCTGTTATACCAGTAATGGTAGGCAATCTTGATGGCTATCTCCATAGCTTCTGAACCATCTTCTGAATAAAACACCTTGTTTAAACCTTCTGGAGTTATCTCAGTTAGTTTTTTTGCCAGTAGTATTGCTGGTACGTTTGAAGCTCCAAGGGTTGTAAAATGAGATATTTTACTTACCTGATTACATATTGCTTGGTTAAGTTTTGGATGGTTGTGTCCGTGGACATTACACCAGAGGGAGGATACACCGTCAAGGTATTTGTTGCCAAAAATATCGTAAATGTAGTTACCTTCTCCTCTTTCTACGATTACGTTGTCTTCTTCTCTATAAACTTTCATCTGGGTAAAAGGATGCCAAAAGTACTCTTTATCCCACTGTTTTAAAAGTTCTTTTTCTACCATTTTCACCTCTTACCAAGTTTTTATTGCAAAACTTTTTCCAACGATATCAGTTTTATATAGATTTAGAAAACTTTTACTTGCAATTTTTGCTTTTTCCATCATACTAACTGCTTCATCGTCGAAAGCTTCAACAAACTTTTCAGAGTTAAAGTAAACTTTGTAGGGTATATCTTTACTAACAACTGGAGTTCCTATGTCTACAACTTCAAAAAGTCTTTCAACGTCTTCGTTGTACATTCTTATACAACCATGGCTAACTTTCATACCTATTCCATACTCTTTGTTTGTTCCGTGCATTAAAAAGTTTGTATTTCCAAGTCTCATAGCCCTTGTTCCAAGAGGGTTGTCTGGTCCGGGTGGGAAGACCTCTGGCAAATCTGGTTGTTCTTTTCTTATGCTTGGTGGTGGATACCAAGCTGGGTCTTTTCTCTTCTGAGATATCTTAAACTCTCCTACAGGAGACTGGGCTTCGTCTGTGCCTATACCGACTGGAAAGGTGATAACGTAGCTTTTATTGTTTATATTAATTGGGTAGTAAAGTCTCTTTTCATTTATATTTACGTAAATAGTTCCGTATTTAAAATCTTTAACTGGTAGTATCCTTCGGAAAGGAACGATGATTATATGATTTTTTCTAATATCAAACGGGTCTAAAAACGGGTTTGCATTTTTAAGTTCGTAGTAGCCAAGGTCTAACTTTTTAGCAACTTCCAACAAAGTTTGGTCCCTTTCTGATACGTATATAGAAAGTTTTCCTATGATTGGCATATTAGGGTCAAGCTCGAATATGTTCTGCCCAAGTATAAAATCAACGTTGTTGTAGGTTATTATTTTTGAGTCTTCCCCAAAGAATCTAAACCTTCCTCCTTTTGTTAATTTCTTTATCTTATCCTTTGGCTTTTCTTTATCTCCTAATATCGCTTCTATAATTTTAGCTGTATCGTCTTCAGAACCATTGATTTTAACGTCATTTTGCTGATTTATTCCAAGTTTATTTAGTATATACTCCTGCCCTTCCTTGTGTTTTCTCTCTATGAAGAGAGACATAGCTATCTGGTAGATTCTGTAAAGTGTGTAATCATCTAACCTATCATCTTGAACCTGCTGTATGTATTTATACATAATATCTTCTTCTCTTGCTTTATACAAAGAAGCTGCAAGGATTAAGTTTAAAACTGCGTAATCCCTGTCTGAAACTTCATTGTTAAGTAAAGTGTCTTGGGCTAAGTTTGCTGCATTGGAGAAAAGTCCATCGTTGTAAAATTTTAAAGCTTTATTTATACTATTTTCTATACTTTTAATTTGGACTTTCTGTTTTGCTACTTTAAATAAATCTTCTTCTGCATAGGAAAGGAATGTCAAAAGAAAGATAACTAACAAAACCTTTTTTATCATTCCAACAAACAAAAAAACCTCTCAAATGGTAATAAATAAAAATGATTATACCATAGCATAAGTAGGTTGTGATATAATTGGTATACCTAAACTTTCAGGAGGTTTATCTTTTGAAAATAGCACTTGGTAGCGACCATGGTGGTTTCTTTTACAAAGAAAAAATCAAGGAATATCTAAAGTCAAAAAGATACGAGATAGTTGATAAAGGAACTTACTCTCCTGAACCTGTAGATTACCCTTACTTTGGTGAAAACGTAGGTAAAGCCGTCGTAGAAGGCGAAGCCGATATGGGAATAATCATCTGTGGCACTGGTATAGGCATATCTATAGCTGCAAATAAAATAAAAGGTGTCAGAGCTGCTTTATGCACAAATGAATTTATGGCAAGAATGGCAAGGTCCCATAACGATGCAAACGTTTTAGCTTTAGGTCAAAGAGTTATAGGTTTAGACCATGCCCTTGCAATCGTTGATGTTTTCTTGGAAACTCCTTTTGAAGGTGGAAGACACGAAAGAAGAGTAAAGTTAATCTTAGATATAGAAGAAGGAAAGATTTAAAGGAGGTATGAAAATTGTTAGAAAACCTTAAAAAAGTTGACCCTGAAGTTTATAAGGCAGTATCTTTAGAGTTTCAAAGACAACAAGAACATCTTGAAATGATAGCTTCTGAAAACTACACTTCTCAGGCTGTTATGGAAGCACAAGGAAGCGTTTTGACTAACAAGTATGCAGAAGGTTTACCTCACAAAAGGTATTACGGTGGATGTGAGTATGTAGATATAGTTGAAGACCTTGCCATAGAAAGATTAAAAAAACTTTACGGAGCAGACCACGCTAACGTGCAACCACACTCAGGCTCTCAAGCAAACCAAGCTGTGTTTTTCTCTCAGCTTCAACCAGGCGACACAATACTTGGAATGAGATTGGACCACGGAGGCCACTTAACCCACGGTGCAAAGGTTAACGTATCAGGAATAGTCTTTAACTCCGTTCAGTATGGATTAGACCCAAAAACTGAGCTTATAGATTACGACGAAGTTTATAGACTGGCAAAAGAGCACAAACCTAAGATGATTATAGCAGGTGCATCGGCTTACTCAAGAGTCATAGATTTTGCAAAGTTTAGAGAGATTGCCGATGAAGTTGGTGCTTTACTTATGGTAGATATGGCTCACTACTCTGGTTTAATAGCTGGTGGAGTATACCCTAACCCTGTCCCATACGCTCACTTCGTTACTTCTACAACCCATAAAACGTTAAGAGGTCCAAGAGGTGGTTTTATCCTGTGTAAAAAGGAATTTGCTAAAGATATAGATAAATGGGTATTTCCAAGACTTCAAGGTGGACCTTTGATGCACGTTATAGCGGCTAAAGCCGTTGCCTTTGGAGAAGCTTTAACAGAAGAGTTTAAAAAGTATGCAGAGCAGGTAGTAAAAAATGCAAGAGTTTTAGCAGAAGAGTTGATGGCAGAAGGTTTAAGGATAGTGTCCGGTGGAACAGATTCCCATATGATGCTGGTAGACCTTAGACCATTAAACGTTAAAGGAAACCAAGCCGAAGAAGCCCTTGGAAAAGCAAACATAACCGTAAACAAAAACGCAATACCTTACGACCCAGAAAAACCAACCGTTACATCTGGAATAAGACTTGGAACGGCAGCACTGACAACAAGAGGTATGAAAGAAAACGATATGAGAAGGATAGCAAAAAATATAGTTAAAGTCTTGAAAAACTTAGATAATGAGAAAGTTATCCAAGAAGTTAAAGAAGACGTTTTATCCTTATGCTCTTCTTATCCACTTTATCCAAATTGGTGGAAGGATTACGGCTACGGTGAGTAATGAAACCAAAAGTAAAGTCTCCCTTAATACCTGAAGTATTCCAGATAAAAAAGCTTCTTCGCAGCCTGAACCTACACACAGTCTGCGAAGAGGCAAACTGTCCAAACATAGGAGACTGCTTTTCCAGAAAAACGGCAACTTTTATGATAATGGGAGATGTATGTACGAGAAACTGCCCTTACTGTAACGTTAACCACGGAAAGCCAAACCCCCTTGACCCAAACGAACCAGAAAACATAGCCACAGCCGTTAAAAAACTTGGACTTAAGCATGTTGTTATAACATCTGTCGATAGAGATGACCTTCCAGATGGTGGAGCATCTCATTTTGCAGAAGTTATAAAAAAAGTTAGAGAACTAAACCCAAACACAACTGTAGAGGTGTTGATTCCAGACTTTAAAGGAAATCTGGACGCTTTAAAAATCGTTGTAGAAGCAAATCCAGACGTTATAAACCACAATATAGAAACCGTGAAAGAACTTTACAGAAAAGTAAGACCCCAAGGTAACTACGAAAGGTCTTTAAACATTATAAAAGCCGTTAAAAAACTCAATGAAAACATAGTAACAAAATCCGGTTTTATGGTAGGTTTAGGAGAAACAAAAGAGCAGATAGTACAATTGCTTATAGATTTAAAGGAAAGTGATTGTGAGGTCGTTACGATAGGACAGTATTTACAACCTTCTAAAAACCATCTTCCAGTAGAAAAGTATTACACAGAAGAAGAGTTTAAAGAGTTTGAAAGTATAGGATACAGAATCGGTTTTAAAGAAGTTTTTTCAGGAATTCTTGTTAGAAGTTCTTTCCACGCGGGAGAGGTTTTTGAAAAGGTTAAGAGCTAAAATTTACTGACCTTTGATACTCTTCCCATATTTCCTCTTTACTTTTGCAAAGACATTCATCTCTGTAAGGTTTTGATAAAGGAGAGTTTTTCAATCGTTCAAGTTCTTTTTCTGGAATAGGTGGAATATCCCCTTCCAAAGTAGCAACGGTAGAGTAACTTCTTCTTCCTACTGGCTCCACAAGACCAATCTTAAACCCAGCTTCCATAAGTCCCTTTCTAACAGGTAAAGCGGCAGAATAGGTAGCAAGTATAGCCTTTTCTCTCATCAAAGACTTTACTACGTTAAATATATCAAAGGTCCACATTTCTGTATTTACTTTTGGAGAAAAAGGGTCGTAAAATACAGCATCAAACTTGTAGTTTTCTTTGGCAAGATTTTGTAAAACTTCTCTTCCTTCTCCTACTATAACAATTAAATTTACGTTTTCATCTACATATTTGTATGCTAAATACTCTTTCGAGTTTAAAGTTATAAAAGACTTTGTTAGACTCTTTACAATTTCAAACTCTTTTTTTAGATTTTCTGGAATATCCATTGAGTTTATTCTATCTATAAAGTGTTGGTCTTTTTCTACTGAAATGATATTTAGCTTTACGTTTGGATTACTTTCTTTTGCAACTTTTATGGCGACTGCTACGTTGTAACCAAGTCCAAACCCTACATCAAGAATGTCTAACTTACCTTTCTCTTTCGAGATAGAATCTATTTTACAGGGAATAACAAACTTGTATAGACTTTCTGTGTAGGAGCCAGCTTTCGTGCTGTGGTAGGCTTCGTTGTAGTCAAAGTTAAAAAATGTCTGAGTTCCATCTGCCGTAATAACTTTTCCATCTGTAAATCTTATATCTGGTAACGTTTTTATAATGTTAAGTTGCAAAAGGTATCTGGAAAAAAGCCTAACAGATTCTATACTCTCTTTATCAAAATCATACTTTAGATTCTTTAGATAATCTTTTTTCCAATTTTCCAAATCAAGGTTATCGATTTTAGAGAAAAAACTTTCTACGTTTTTTTTCAAAATTTTACCAAACTCGTTTACTCTGTTTTGGTTTTTTAAGAAAAAGTCTTTGTTTACACACCATAAAGCAAACGTAAAAGGTAGTTTTGTTTTAGAAAACCACAAACTTGAAAGGTCATAAACGTAGCTGTAATCTTTTTTAAACTCTAACGCTTTGTCTCCTATTAGAAGGACAGTCTGTCTTTTTTTGTATGAATCAAAGGTTTTATACTCGGGCTTTTTATTTAAAAAAATCTCAAATATAACCCTTGTAAGGTAGAAAGAAGTTTTAGATTCTTTCGTTACGTAGATAGTTTCCACCAGTTCTATCGGAATGTCTGAAGCTATGATAACGGAGCCAACTTCTTTGTAAGAGCTGATAGACAGGTCTGGTATTATCAGATACTGGTAAAAACTTTCCAGATACTCTGCTACCGATACGATACCAACGTCTATCTTCTTATCTTTTAAAAGCTTGTTTAGATTGGCAGGGTAATCCTTTACTATCTCAAGGTCTTTAAAGTTTTCTATACCAAAAGGTAACGTGTTTAAATAATCTATCCAGCCTACTTTCATAATGAATTTAATATATTACGAAATCAGTATATAACAACTTTGGCATTTAGAGGGATAAGCTCGAAAATTCTTTCTATGTCTTGGTTTCTTAGAACTATACAGCCATAACTGATATTCATACCTACACCTTTCTCACTTCTTTTGCTTGTTCCATGAATCATGTAAGATGAGTTGTTTAACCTTAAAGCCCTTGTACCTAAACCGTTTTCAGGACTTCCGTAAGGAACAACCGGAGGAAGGTTTGGATTGTTTCTCCTTGCACTTGGGGGGACAACCCAGTCTGGGTTTAACTTCTTTTCTGTGATTAAAAACTCTCCTTTTGGTGTAGGGAAATCATCTCCACCTAAACCAACTGGGAAAGTTATAACGTATCTTTTACCTTCTATTTCGATAGGTAAGTAAAGTCTGTGGTCTTGTGTTGATACATATACAGTGTTTAGCTGGTAATTTTCTGGAAGCTGTTTTCTTAGAGGAACTTTTATATAAACGTTTGCTGGAACTTTAAAGGGGTTTATGTCTGGGTTTGCAGCTTTTAACTCGTAATAACTTACTTTTAGCTGGTAGGCAAGTTCAACGAAAGTAGTTGGTTTCTCTGTTTTGTATTTGTAGTCTCTTCCAAAAGTGTTACCGTCTAACTCAAAAATCTCCAAGTTTTTAATAAAATAAAAGTCCTTAAATTTAAAGACTTCTTGGTCAAAACCGTAAACTTTTAAATCTTCAGCCTTCGCAATACCAACAATTAAAAAGATTAACAGTAAAAACTTTTTCATATTAACTTTTTCGGATTAAATATCCAAATTCCTTACTTCTTTTGCATACTTCATTATAAAGTCTCTTCTTGGCTCTACTTTCTCTCCCATAAGTATTGAGAATACTTCGTCTGCCAAGGCCGCATCTTCGATGGAAACTTGTAGCAGTCTTCTGGTTTTTGGGTTCATGGTAGTTTCCCAAAGCTGCTCTGGGTTCATCTCTCCAAGACCCTTATACCTTTGTATCTCACATCCAGACATTCCAGCTTCAAAAATAACGTCGTAAAGTTTGTCTAAATCTTCCACAGTTACACTTTTCTGTTTGTAGCTTATTTCTATTGGTAAGCTTCCAACAAGCTCTTTGATTTTGTTTTCTATCTCTTTTAACCTTAAAAATGCGTAAGATGACAGAAAGTCTATATCAATTTTGTTAACAAACTTACTAAACCTTTCCTGTCTTTCTATGAATATTTCGTAGTCTGCTTCTTCGTTGTTAAATTTGTAGTAAATGTTGTAATTTGGTAGAGTTTGTTTGAGGTTTTCTACAATCTGTTTAACTTTCTCTTCGTCTCTTATATCTTCTTCGCTTACGTTTAGTTTAATCAATGTATCTATTACAGCTTTATCTTTCTTCTTATATAGGTTTTCTTTTAGAGTTTTGTACTCTTTGGCAAGTTTTGCTAATTCTTTAATTTGTGTTTTGTTTAGATTTTTTCCTTCGATGGCAATTTCATCTGATGCAAACTCTATAACTATTTTGTTTAACTCTTCATCGTCTTTAACGTACATTTCGGAACGACCTTTTTTTAACTTGTAAAGTGGTGGTTGAGCTATGTAAAGGTGGCCGTTTTCTATTATCTGTGGGAAGAACCTGTAAAATAGAGTTAAAAGTAGTGTTGTGATGTGGGAACCGTCAACGTCTGCGTCTGCCATAAGGATTATTTTATGGTATCTTAGCTTTGAAAGGTCAAAGCCTTCATCTTCTTTTTTCTCTTCATCTTCCGATTTTATAGGTAGTCCTATTCCAGTTCCGATAGCGTTTACTATGGCTCTAATCTCTTCGTTTGATAGTATTTTATCTATCCTTGCCTTTTCAACGTTAAGTATTTTACCTTTCAGAGGAAGGATAGCTTGTGTTCTTCTGTCTCTTCCTTGCTTTGCAGAACCACCAGCCGACTCTCCTTCCACTATAAACAGTTCACAGATTGTAGGGTCGCTTTCGGAACAGTCTGCAAGTTTTCCCGGTAGAGAGCTATCTTCGAGGAAAGATTTTCTTCTTGACATCTCTTTGGCTTTTCTTGCTGCTTCCCTTGCAACGGCTGCCTCTATAGCCTTCTCGGCTATCTTTACCGCTATATCCTTGTTTTTATCGAAAAATTCAAGAAGGTAATCTCCAACAACTGACTCTACAATTCTTTTTACATCTTGGTTGCCAAGCTTTGTTTTTGTTTGTCCTTCAAACTGAGGCTCTGGAACTTTTACAGATATAACTACCGTTAAACCTTCTCTAAGGTCATCTCCACTTACACCTGATTTTAGCTCTTTTGGTAGCTTCATACTGGAAATGGTTTTATTCATAGACCTTGTTAAAGCTGCTCTGAAACCAGAAACGTGAGTTCCACCTTCTACAGTTTTTATGTTGTTAACAAAACTTTCAACTACTTCGTTATAACTTTTTGTATACTGAAATGCAACTTCTACCAACACACCATCTTTTTCACCTTTTATGTAAATTACATCGTCAAAAAGAGGCTCTTTTGCTTGGTTTAACACTTTTACAAAATCGACTATACCGTTTTCAAAGTAAAACTCTTCTTTTAAATCTTTCCTTTCGTCTATAACTGTAAACTTTACACCGGGATTTAAGAACGCAAGCTCTCTAACTCTCTTTTGGACTATATCATACTTAATATTCGTAGTTTCAAAGATAGAATCATCTGGTTTAAAGGTTACTTTTGTTCCTCTTTTTGTTGTCTCCCCTACAACTTTTAACGGAGTAACAGGTTTACCGTAAGAATACTCCTGTCTGTAAATTTTACCGTTTCTGTAGACTTCAACAACTAACCACTTTGAAAGAGCATTAACTACAGAAGCTCCTACTCCGTGTAAACCTCCAGAGTATTGATAAGCCTTCTTAGAAAATTTACCACCAGCTCCAAGTATGGTAAAGACCATCTCTACGGCAGGTATTTTAAACTCCGGATGAATATCTACCGGAATACCTCTACCGTCATCTTCAACTGTAACTGAACCATCTTCGTGAATAACTACTGAAATATTTTTCGCAAAACCTGCCATAGCTTCGTCTACGGCGTTATCCAGTATCTCCCATACCAGATGATGTAGACCTCTCTCTCCTATATCACCTATGTACATGGCAGGTCTTGCCCTTACGTGGTCAAGACCAGTTACAGCCTGTATAGCTTCTGCAGAATATTCCATATTTTTATTTTCTTCCAACGTTAAAACCTCCTTAAATTTAGATACTCATAGGCATAACAACGGCTAAATAAGGCTCGTTTTCATCTTTTGGGACGATTACAGTCTGACTGTCTTTGTTGATAAATTTCATTAAAACTCTACTATCTTCTATCTCATCTATAGCTTCTATTATGTATTTACCATTAAAACCTATCTCAAACTCTTCTCCTTCGTAATCTATATCTATCTCATCTTCGGCGAAAGTATCCTCAGAAGTTGGAGTTGAAACTATAAGTTTATTTTCTTTAAGTGTTAGTTTTATTGGTTTTGCATCACTTTCTTCGGCAACTACAACTCTTTTTACAGAATCTATTATTTCATTTTTAGATACCTCTACCTGTATGTTAAAAGTTGTAGGTATAACTTGTGTGTAATCTGGGAAAATACCTTCTAAAAGCCTTGCCGATAACATCCAATCTCCACCTTTAAAGAATATACTACTTCCAGATATAGCTATCTCAACGTCCTCATACTCAGAAACCAGTTTTTTTACTTCGGAGAGGGCTTTTTGAGGGACTATATGTCTACCTTCAACACCTTTTCCAGTAATCTCACCTTTGTAAAGTGCCAGCCTATGACCATCTGTAGCAACAAAATCTATATGATTGTCAACAAAAGAGAAACATACACCGTTTAAAGCAAACCTACTTTCGTCTTTTGATACAGCGTAAACTGTCTTGGTAATACCATTTAATAATGTGCTTCCAGATATGCTTACCGCAAGGTCTGAAGGAAAACTTTCAAAGGTTGGAAAATCGTTTGGGTCTACTGTTGGAATCGAGTACTTAGTCTTTCCAGAAACTATCTTTAGATTACTTTTTTCCAGAGAAAGGCTTACTTCTGTAGAAGGTAAAACCTTGGATATGTCTGTTAATTTTTTAGCATTTACACATACGGCTCCCTCTTCTTCAACGTCTGCATTAATCCAATATGTAGTAAAAACCTCAAGGTCTGTTCCTTGTATAACTAATCTTCCATTTTCAGCCTTCAAAAGAAAGTTTGTAAGTATAGGTAAGGCAGCTTTTTTTTCAGCTATAACTTTTTTGACGGCCTCTTGGAAAATCTTTCTGTCTACAGTAATCTTCATAGATCAAACCCCTTTAGAATTGTTTTTAAATATTTTAACATTTTTATCATAGAAAAACTTTTGAGTTTTTATGATATTATAGAGGAGTAAGAAATTTTGGAGGAAAGTGTTATGGCAAGATACTTCTCAATAGAAGAGGCAAACGCTATATTACCCCAGATAAAGGTTTTGGCTGAAGAGATAGCAGAAAAAAGAGACGAAATCTACTACAACATAATGAAGTATGAGGAACTATCCGAACTTGAAAAAACAGACAAAGAAGAACTTGAGATGATGTATGCCAAGAGTAAGATAGCCATATTAGAATCTGAAATAAAAGAACTTATAGATACGATACAAAACTTTGGCGTTTTAGTAAAAGGTATAGACCCAGTTATCGTTGACTTTTTATCGGAACACGAAGGAGAAGAGATATTCTTATGCTGGAAAGAAGATGAAGACGAGATAATGTACTGGCACGGTATAAACGAAGGGTTTAGAGGTAGAAAACCTATATCTCTTCTAAGAAATAGACCAAGAGGTAGTTATTTTAATTTCTAACAAAAGGCAATCTGTAATGAACGTCTAATATATTTATGACGATATATACGTTCCTGTAGTGTCTTTGGGTTGTGATGTTGTAGTCGTCCAGATAACCAAAGGATAGACTCCAACATCCCCTGTTCCAATTAAATGTAAACATTTTTCTTTGAGTATAGTTATCTTTTAAGTTTGTTAGTATGTATCCAGAAAAGCTGTAGTTGAGATAGTTTATAGATATTGAGTTAGACATCTGCTTTGATTGAGATGTATCTCCGTTGTCTTCTATGTAAGATACAGAGTAGTTTATATACTTGTTAATAGGAATAGATACGGACGAAACTGTCCTTGATATCTGTTTTTTCTGCCAGTCATAGTAAAGAATACTGTCAACAGAGAAACCTTTTATGCTCATAAAAATACTGTTTTTTAAAGATTTTGTGCTGGAGTTATACCTAACGTCTCCTATATAGTAATGGTCAAGTAAAGAGTAACCTTGAGAAAGTTCCCATCTTAAAAAATAATCATTTTTAAAGTTTAAGATGTTGTAAAGAGTAAAATCAACATCTTCTTTTTCGTTTATTCTGTCGTTTCTATCGTAAATCGGTAGGTTAGACTGGTTTACTTTAGATATATACTCAAAAGAAACCTGAGGTATGATTAAATGGTTAAAAGAAGAGTAAGATTTTATAAAAGTAGTTCTTAACGTGTCTTTTATAGGTATTAGAAACCTTGTGTCTAAAGTATTTGAGTCTTTTGTGTTTAAGTAGAGAGTAAATTTAGGAGAAATTTCAAAATGGTTCAAAAATCTGTCAAAGTAAGCGTAGTTAGAAAGTCTTAGAGTGTTATCGAATCTAAAACCAGAAGTTCCTTCCTGTCTGTAAAAGTAAGTTGATTCAGATAGAAAGTCGTAGTAAATCGGTAAATTTAAAAGTTGTTTTTCTTTCCAGTAAAATCTGACTTCCGGAAGTCTTTGAAGGGTTTGTTTGTTGTTTGGTGTGGTTAAATCGTAAAAGTAGTTTATATTTGCCTCGATTAAGTAATCTTTAGTTTGAGTTCTTCCTACTATGTAAGAAGATGTAAAAGCTGTGTATTTTAAAAATGAGAAGTTGTAAAAATCTTCAAAGAAGTATCTATCGCTTGGTATATCTACTTTTGTGAAAAACTGCCATCTATCAAAAGGAGAGTAGTTAGATTCAAGTTTAAATCTCCACCTATTTGTGATAGGCGTTGTATCTCTGTTTTGCCACCAAAACCCGTTTGACTTTTCCTTAAACATATCTAACTGAGTGTTTAAATAAACTCCTTTGTCAAAAAGTCTTCTGTACTCTGTAGACAATCCAAAACCTTGCTTGTTTCTGTAGTCTGTAGTAAGGGTTATATCTGAACTGTCGTTTATAACAAAAAACACTGGTTGTTTGTATATAAATGTGTTGTAGGTATCTTGACCTATCAAAGGCTGAAGTAAGCCAGTTTTTCTATTTGTCGCAGGGTAAGAAAAGTAAGGTGTATAAAAGATAGGTATTCTACAGAATCTAAAAGTCATGTTGTAGGTTTTTACTTTGTCGTTTTGTTTTAAACTTCCAGAAGATGCTTTTATGTTCCAATCGTACTGGTCAAAAGGACAAGATGAAAACTCTCCATCGTTAAAGTAATACGTATCTTTTACTCTCTTTAAATACTTTCCTCTCACAAAGTACTTTCCTTCAACGACTCCTTCGTAATCGAAAATTTCCCCTTCGTCGTTTTCAACGTCAACCCAGCCTCTACTTCCGGTTCCTTCAAAACTTTTTGTTTTTATGTAAAACTTCTCTGGAAGCGTAACTTTTTTATTTTTTGCATCGTATATAACGATATCTGATTTTAAAACTTTATCTAAGTAAGTTACTACTACGTTTCCTTTTGCAGTGATGATATCATCTTTATCTCTCTCTATAGAATCAGACTCTATAAGCACACTTTCCTGTCCGTAAGACGATGCGAAAGTTAAGAAAATTATTAAGAAAACTACAAAAAACTTCAACATAAACCTCTTTTTTTATTAAAGGCTTTTTAATTATAGCATAACGAAAACTTGGTTAGTGTTTGACAACTTTATAAATTTTATAATTCAATATAAAGGTATATCTTATATATTTTATATAGGAGGTTGGTACTATGAGAAAAGTTCTACTTTCTGCAGCTGTTTTAGGTGTAGCAGCAGGTTCAGCTTTTGCTACAAACGGAGATAACCTAATTGGTGTTACTCCAGCATCTTCTGCGATGGGTGGTCTTGGTGTAGGTATGCCAGTTGGTTCGGTAGATTCAATATTTAGAAACCCAGCATGGATGAGCACAGAAAAAGGCTTTACTGTAACGTTCGGCGGAATCATCTTTATGCCAGACGTAAAAGCAAGAGTTAAAGATCAAAGTGGAGATACAGGATACGTATCATCAAGGGCAAGCTTCTTTACAGTGCCAGAAATCGGTATAACAAATAGAGTTAACGACCAAGTTGTTGTAGGTATATCTGCTTACGGTGTGTCTGGTATGGGTGTAGATTACAGAAATAAAGACCCAAGACTTGCAAACATGCATACTAACTTACAGTTTATGAGAGTTATACCAGCTATATCTTATCAGATTAACCCAAATCTTTCTATCGGTTTTGGACTTGATTTAGCTTACGGTTCTCTTGATTTAGGAGCGAATTTAGGATACAACGCAGGTGGTGGACAGTCTGCATCTTACGGTATAGGTGCTCAAATTGGTTTAGGCTACAAGATGGGAGATTTAACAGTAGGTTTTAACTACCAATCTCCTGTAAGTATGACATATAAACACGTTTTTGATTCAAATGGTGATGGTTTATACGAAGACCTAAAGTTAGAACAACCACAGGAAGTTGCAGCTGGTATAGGTTATAAAGTAATGCCTAACCTTAGAGTAGGCTTAGATTTAAGATGGATTAACTGGTCTTCCGCTAAAGGGTATAAACAGTTTAAATGGAAAGACCAAACTGTGATAGCAATCGGTGCTGAATACCAGGTTAACCCATCTTTAAAACTAAGAGCAGGTTATAACTACGCAAAATCTCCAATCAGAAGTTATTCTGGTTTAAGTGGTATGCCTACAAATAACATTCCTAACTTTGCGCAACCTTTCTCAGATTATAACGTTCAGTGGTTTAATTTAATAGGATTTCCTGCTATCACAGAACACCACATAGCATTTGGTGGAAGTTACCAATTTACTAAAAATTTTGCACTTGACTTAGCTTACGTTCACGCATTCGAGAAAAAAGTAGAGTCATCTGGAAACTACTGTGACCGTTCCGGTTGTTATAACGCTACAGCAGGAGCTAAAAACGCTCAAAACGAGGTTGGTATAGCGTTAAGATGGTCATTCTAAGAGGGGGGTAGGAGTTATGTATAAAAAGTTTTTTGCTTTAACTCTTTCTCTTACTGGTTTTTCCTACGCTACGGACCCTTGGATGGGTCCAGATTGGACTAAAAAACTTTGCGATTACTGGAACCAAAATTTACAAACAACTATGGCAGAATGGGCTGAGTATAACGTAAAGAAAGACAAAGGATACAAAACTATACAGTTTTACAGACAGGATTGTAATCCTCACAAAAAAGTTGAGCTTAGAATTAA
>ERZ1669248.156-NODE-156-length-41300-cov-66.245290_pt1 | contig 41300 bp, 42 predicted proteins | sample MGYA00579296_ERZ1669248 | MGnify/ENA primary metagenome ERZ1669248 (study PRJEB41166, sample SAMN08046057) | hot springs metagenome | biome: hot spring; feature: neutral hot spring; material: thermophilic sediment; isolation source: thermophilic sediment from...
TTAAATAACAAGCACTTGATATTTTCTTAAATTTTATTATATTTATTGAAAAATACAAATAAATTAAAAATAAGGAGGGATTAAGATGTTTAAGCTTTCAACTAAAGGAAGATATGCAGTCAGAGCTATGTATGAAATTGCTAAGGCCTATCCCAATGGGATTACTCTTGATGAAATAGCTGAAAATCAAAAAATTTCAAGGGTATATTTAGCCCAAATTCTTAATCGTTTAAGGCAGGCTCATTTAATCAGGTCCTCTCGTGGTCCAGGTGGTGGTTATGTCTTAAGAAAGCCCCCCGAAGAGATAACTCTCTATGATGTTCTTGCATCTCTCGAAGGGCCTGTTTGTGTAGCAAGCTGTCTTGATCCTTCAGAAGGATGTGACGAAGTGGAAGAATGTATAGCTTATCCCATCTGGAAAAAACTTGCTTCTTATATTGAGTGTATGCTTAAAAATGTAAAATTAAGTGATCTTATAAAAACTATGAGCGCCTCTGAGAGAGAAAAGTTTGCAGAATCGGTAACTTTGAAGTGTTTTTAAGAGGGTTGCCTTTTGCTTCCTAAAAAAAAATTAATTTTCCCTCTTAAGGAAAAAGAGGAACTTTTATCTCTAAAGGTAGGAGATTTTCTTCTATTATCAGGTTGGCTTTTATGTGGAAGAGATGCTACTCACAAAAGAATACTCGAAGCTATAAAAAAAGAAGAATTTAGATTTGATTTTACTAATCAGCTAATATATTATGTTGGGCCAACTCCCCCTCCTCCAGGAAAGATTATTGGGTCTTGTGGGCCTACCACCTCTTCTCGAATGGATTCCTATTTAGAAGATTTTTTTAAATTGGGAATGTGCGCTACCATGGGGAAGGGAAAACGCTTAAGCTTTGCCAAGGATTTACATAAAAAATACAAAACCGTATATTTTATAACTTTTGGAGGAGCAGGAGCCTATTTATCTCAATTTGTCAAAAAGGTTGAACCTCTTGCTTGGGATGAGCTTGGCCCAGAGGCTTTTTTTAGAATAAAAGTGGAAGACTTTCCTGCTATTGTGGGTATTGATACTGAAGGAAGAGATTTTTATGAGCTCTCCTCTGCCAAAGTCCCTGCTTGAGCAAAATTGTGTTTCTCTATATCTTCAAATATTACTATCACAGCCTCTGGAGGAATTTGAAGGTGCTTCACAAGAACCTCGGTTACTTCTTTAGCTATTTTCTTTTTTACTTCCTTTGATCTCCCAGAAAAAAGAGAAATTTTAACTATTGGCATCCTCTTCCTCCTCTTTTAAAATAGATTTTTCAAAACGAAAAACCATACCTTCAAAAAAGGCTACCTTCTCTCCGTCAGCTTTAGAGACAATTACATGATAGGTAGCAAGGCTTTTCCCTTTACTAAATTCTTGAGCCCTGGCTATAAGTATATCTCCTTTTTTTACAGCCTTGATAAAAGACATATTTGTATGGATGGCCAGGGCAAGATTTCCGTATGAATTTGAGGCAAGAGCAAAAGCAAGGTCAGCTAAAGTGAAAATAACACCACCATGGCAGACCTCAGCAGAATTTAAATGTTTATCCTTTACCTCCATTATGACCTCTGCAAAGCCTTCCCCCATATCAGTAATTTCTGCCCCAAGAAAATCAAAAAGTCTATCATGTTGGCGAATGTGATCTCTTACTCTCTCATAAATCTTTTTAGCCATTTTAGGAGGCTCCTCCTAAATATAATTTTCCCCAATCAGGGAAATTAAGATTCCCAAAGGGAAGATAGACATAATAAAGCAAGGAGTCAAGATGAAGGATAAATAATCCCTTTTGATGCCTTCCTGAGGCTTTAAAAATTAAATAATCTCCTGTGGGTGAAAAGGATGGATCAGAGATAGAGAGGTCAGAAAGGGTATATTTTTTCTTTTCTTTAGTTTTTAGATTATATACAACGAGTTGGTTTTTTTTACCCTGGGAGGAGAGATAGATTAAGAAATTCCCCCTAGGGGAAAAGCGTGGAGAAGTATGATATTTCCCTTCAAAGGATATCCTTTGAGTAAAATTTGAGTAAAGATCAAGAAGATAAATTTGAGGACTTCCGGTTTTATCTCCCACATAAGAAAGATATCTTCCATCTGGACTTAAGCTTCCTGCCTGATGTACCCCTCTTCCTGCAGTAATAGGAATAAGACTTTGATTCTCAAGAGAAAATTTATAAATATTTATATCGCCTTCCTTTCCCAAGGTTAAAAAAAGGTGTTTTTCATCTTTATCCCAGATAGGAGCTGAGCTAAGACTGCTTATGTGAAAACTTTCATTTGTTCCGGTTAAAATATCATAAATTTCTAAGCTATAATCTTTTTTTTCATATACCAGATAGGCAATTTTTCTTCCGCTTGGAGAAAATTTTGGGAAGAGAATTATCTCAGCTGACCGAATTTTTTTGAGATTTCTTTTTGAAAAATCCATGATATAAAGGTGATCTCCCTCTTCATTTCTTTTGATAAATACTATTCGTGACTGACTAATACCTTGATAAGGAGAGATATCTTTAATTATTTGATCGGTTAGGGCATAAGCAAGCCTTTCGAGGGATGAAGAAGACACTTGATAGCGCTTGAGAGGCTTCTCTTCAAAGGTATCAATTAATTCTCCTTCAAAAAGAATTTCTTCCCCCTTTATCAGCTTGCCTTTTAAGTAATAAGATTTTTCTTTAAAGCCCTTTAAAGGTGGCTCTTTTAAAGCCACACATACAAGATGATAATTCAAAAGTTTTCGTACAAGAGAAGAAAGCTCTTCTTCTATTTCTCCCTCAAAAGGTGAAACTCTTACAAGGATTTTGCTGAAATTTTGAGGAGTAATGGTGATAACAGTATTATTTTGACCTTGGAGTGTTAAAGGTAAGAACCAGAAGAAAAAAAGAAGAAAGAAAAAGGTTTTTTTAGTCTTCATCCTCACTTTCCATCTTAACCAAATCCTCAAAGCGAATATCCATTCCAAGGATTCCAATAATCTCATCTTCAGCATTTCTTATAGGGGCAGAAACAGTTATACACAGACTCCCTGTTATTCGAGAAGTGTAAAATTTAGAGATAAAGATTTTTCCAGTTTTCAAAGGATTTATAAACCAATCCCTATCTTCAAAGGTCTCTTTTTGGAGAAGTTCATTAAATTTTTTCTTATATTCTATATCTTTAGTGAGACCAAAAATTGGCCTACCCTCAGTATCAACAATGTAGATAAATTGAATGTAGGGGTGTTCATCGAGGAATTTATCAAAGATGGGTTTGATTTGGTCCTTATCGAGAGAGATAATTCCCCTCTCTTGGACAAGTTCATTTATAAGTTTACTCATGATGGAGATAGCATAATTTCTCAGATGATCAAGTTCAGACTCAAAGAGTTCAGGTAAGTATTTTCTTGTAAGGGCTAACATCTCTTCATTGGAAATGGAAGTGATACGTCCCTTTTCATACTGTTCCAGGATTTTTTTGTAAATCTTCACCACTGCTGGATGTTTTTTGTCAATCTGTCTATCTCCTGTTAAGCCAAAATGAGTATTAATCCAATAGGCCACTCCAGCTGTTCCGCTTTTATCAGTGATTATGATTTGAATAGGTTTGTTAAGAACCAATTTAGAATCAAAGGAGTTATATATTTCTTCATTTTTAATAATTCCGTCAATGTGAATGCCTGCCCTTGTGGCATTAAAATCTTCTCCTACAAAGGGCTGTCTTGAAGGAATTTTTTCATTAAGAACTTTGCGATAGTACTCCGCAATTTCGGTAATAACCGTAGTATCCATTCCATCAGATGTGCCCTTTAGAGCAATATATTCAAAAACCATAGCCTCAAGAGGAGTATTTCCCGTTCTTTCTCCTATACCAAGTAAAGAGGTATTTACATAGGCACAGCCATAGAGCCAAGCTGCTGTAGCATTGATAACGGATTTGTAATAGTCATTGTGGCCATGCCATTCAAGAAGCTCTCCTGGAACTCCTGCCTCCTCAATTAAGGCACGAACAAGCTTAGGAACACTTATGGGTAAAACTGCTTCTGGATAGGGAACAGCAACTCCCAGAGTATCACAAAGCCTGATTTTTATATCAATACCACTCTCTTCTCTAAGTTTCATAAGTTCAATAGCAAAGGGAATCACAAAGCCGTATATATCTGCCCTGGTTACATCCTCAAAATGACATCTAGGCCTTATTCCGTAAGATAAGGCCTCCTTAACTACTGCAAGATAATCTTCCATAGCCTGTTTTCTCGTTTTTCCAAGTTTTAGATAGATATGATAGTCAGAACAGGAAGTAAGCATTCCTGTCTCTTTTAGCCCCATTTCTTTAACTAACTTAAGATCCTCCTTTCTTGCTCTAATCCAACCTGTAATTTCCGGATACTGATACCCAAGAGACAAACATCTCTCAAGGGCTTCTCTATCTCTAGCTGTATAGAGGAAAAACTCTGTTTTTCTGATTATGCCCTTTGGGCCACTAAGTCTATGAAGAAATTTATAAATCTGTTCAATTTGTTCTGGTGTATAAGGTGTTCTTGCCTGCTGACCATCTCTAAAAGTAGTATCAGTTATGTAGAAATTCTCAGCAGGTTGGGGAGGTATATATTTTCCATCAAAATAAACCTTTGGGGGTTCAGTATAGGGAAACAATTCTTTAAATAACTCTGGAGTCTCTCTCTCAACAAGGACATAATTATCCCTTTTCGGTCTAAATTTAAGCACAAAACACCTCCCTTTTTGAGAGTTTAGAGAGAAAAGCTTAATCTATAAAATAAAAAATAAAAGCCTAAAAGTCAAGAAGTTGTTTGTGCCCATACTTCTTAAAATTAAAGGATTCTCCGCTAAATAGAATCCAGATAAAATCGATCTTTAGGTAATCCTTCTTCTTTTGAAATCAGAGGGAATTTATGAGCAGCTTTCATTTAAACTTTTTAACGGTTTTATCCTACAATCTAAGGTTTCTGTGATAAAATTTTTGGTTGAATCATTTTTAAAAACACCTGGATTTACCATATTCGCATCCTTCATAAGAACTAAGAGTGAAAATAACTTATTTTTCACTCAAAAAAACGGAAAAATTTGTTATTATCCTGTAAATTCTAGGAATAATAAATCGGTCTTATATAGATATAACTTCTTGTATGCTGATTAAAGACAGGTTAAGAGCAAAAGTTTCAAAAATTTAATTTTTAAAAAGTTTTACCTATTTTTGTCTGAAGCATTAATCTTTAGTTCAATTGAGTCAACTTATTTTTAAAGAGGCTGACTTTATAAGGATTGACTTCACAGAGGAATAGATTATTTTAAGAAAAAACTTTCAAAGGTAATTTTCAATGAATCCTCAAGATGTGGTAATTGGGATTCTTGGTGGTGGTCAGCTTGCCAAGATGTCTTCTCAAGCTGCAAGAAAGCTTGGTTTCACTGTAAAGGTCCTTGATCCTACGCCAGGCTGTCCTGCAAGTGCTGTGGCAGAGCAAGTCATTGGCTCTTTTAAGAACCCTGAAGATGTTGAGAAGTTTGCTAGATCCTGTGATATTATAACCTTTGATATTGAACATGTTGAAGTTTCCTCCCTTTTTGAGTTACAAGATAAAAAAATTATCCCTTCACCTCAGGTGATATCTCTCATTCAAAACAAACTTGAGCAAAGAAAGGCTTACAAACGGGCAGGGCTTCCAGTCCCTGAATTTAAGGAAATCAAAGAGCTATCTGAACTTGAGCGAGCTATCCCCTGTGTTCAAAAATCTATCAAAGGTGGCTATGATGGAAGAGGAACGGTTGTTCTAAAAACTAAAGAGGATTTGGCTAAGGCCCTTCCTTTACCTTCTTTTATAGAGGAACTTCTTGATCTTGAGAAAGAACTTGCGGTAGTGGTTGTGAGAAATGAAAAAGAAGTTGCGACTTACGATGTAGTTGAGATGGTCTTTCATCCTGAGGGGAATCTTCTTGACTATCTTTTTTGTCCTGCTCAAATTGATGAAAAGATCTCTCAGATGGCCAAAGAACTTGCCATTGAAGCTGTAAAAGCTATAGAGGGCTTTGGTCTTTTTGGAGTAGAATTATTTCTTGACAAAAGGGGAAATCTTTATATTAACGAGATTGCTCCAAGGCCTCATAATTCAGGGCATCATACTATTGAAGCCTGTTATACCAGCCAATTTGAACAACACATAAGAGTCATAACTGGGCTTCCCCTTGGCTCAACTAAACTTCTAAGTCCAGCAGTAATGATTAATCTCTTAGGAGAAGAGGGCTATTATGGTAAACCTATCTATGAAGGCTTAAGTGAGGCTCTCTCTATCCCAGGGGTATCAGTTCACATCTATGGTAAAAAGGAAACTTTTCCTCTAAGAAAGATGGGACATGTTACTATTTTAGGAGATACCCTGGAAGAGGCTTTGTCTAAGGCTAAAAGAGTAAAAAGTCTTTTAAAAGTAAAGGGTGAGGTAAGAAAATGAAGGTAGGAATAATTATGGGCAGTGATTCAGATTTACCAGTGATGAAAGAGGCGGCAGAAGTCCTTGAGGAGTTTGGTGTTCCCTATGAGATTACGGTGGTTTCAGCCCATAGAACGCCTGAGCGTATGTATGAATATGCTAAAACCGCAGAAGAAAGAGGAATAGAGGTTATTATTGCAGGGGCAGGTGGGTCAGCCCATTTACCTGGAATGACAGCCTCTTTAACAACTTTACCAGTTATCGGTGTTCCAGTGATGACAAAAGCTTTAAAGGGAATGGATTCTTTACTTTCAATTGTTCAAATGCCTGCAGGGATCCCCGTAGCTACTGTGGCTATTAACAATGCGAAAAATGCAGGCCTTCTTGCCATCCAGATTCTCTCTTTAAAATACCCTGAATTAAAAGAAAAACTCAAAAAGTATAGAGCTAAAATGAAAGAGGAGGTAATTGAAAAGGGCGAAAAATTAAAAATCTTCGGTTTTAGAAAATATTTGGAAGAAAAAGGAGCTTAAAGGTATTTTAAAGCCTTTTTCCCTATATCTTTTCTATAATGGGCACCCTCAAAGTGAATAAGCTCAACGGCCTTATAGGCCCTTTCTATAGCTTCAGGAATAGTCTCTCCAAGGGCAGTTATTCCTAAGACTCTGCCTCCATTGGTTAAGAATTTATCTCCCTCCTTTTTGGTTCCTGCATGAAAGACTATGACATCTTTTATGTCTTTAACTTTCTCAAGTCCTGTAATAATATGTCCCTTTTCATAACTTCCAGGGTATCCCTTACTTGCCATAACCACACAAACACAGGCTTTAGAACTTTCTTTTAATTCGTAGTCTCTTAACTTTCCTGTGAGGGCCTTTTCCACCATTTCTAAAAAGTCATTTTCAATGCGTGGCAGAATAGCCTGAGCTTCAGGATCACCAAGCCTACAATTGAATTCAAGCACATAGGGTTCACCTTGGCTTATCATAAGGCCAGCATAAAGAAATCCTGTATAAGGATGCCCCTCTTCTTTCATGGTTCTTAAAATAGGGGCTATAATCCTTTCTTCGATCTTTTTGCGCAAGGCTTCATTCACAAGAGGAGCTGGGGAATAAGCCCCCATTCCTCCTGTATTTGGCCCCTCGTCATTATCAAGAAGCCGTTTATGATCTTGAGAAGTGGGAAGTGCCTTAAAATTTTCGCCATCAGCTATCACAATGTAGGAGGCCTCCTCTCCCTCTAAGTATTCCTCAATCACCACCTTTGAGCCTGCCTCTCCAAAAATCTTTTCTATAAAGATTTTTTCAAGGGCTTTTTCAGCTTCCTCAAGGGTTTGGCAAACAAAAACCCCCTTTCCTGCGCAAAGTCCATCTGCTTTAACTACTATAGGAGCCCCCTTTTTTTTCACAAACTTTAGGGCCTCTTCATATTTGTCAAAAACTTTGTATTGAGAGGTGGGAACTTGAGCCTTTTCCATAATTTTTTTAGCAAAGGCTTTACTTCCTTCAAGAAGAGCTCCATACTTATCAGGACCAAAAACAAGGATGCCCTCCTCAGAAAGGAAATCTTTGATACCCTTTACCAGAGGTTCCTCAGGACCTGGAATTACAAGATCTATTTTTTCTCTTAAACAAAATTCCTTTATTTTTTCAAAATCATTTATTCCTATACCCTCAGGTATCTCAGCTATTTCTGAGATGCCTCCATTTCCAGGAATACAGTAGAGTTTTGTCAATTTAGAGCTTTTTGAAAGGATATAACAAAGAGCATGTTCCCTTCCACCTCCACCAAGAACAAGAACCCTCATTTTTTAAAGACCTCCTTCCATCTTTTTTCAGAAATAATAAAACCAGCGAATAAGAGTGACTTGATAAAATCCCAGGGAAGAAAGGGAAAGACTGTAAGAGTTAAAATTTCTCTTAAAGTATAAGAAGTTGTAAAAAATTTATAATAGCCAGAAACAAACCAGATAACTCCAAAAAAATAGATAAGAAGATGAGCCATTAATCCCAGAAGTAGGGCATAGATTGGTCTTTGAAGAAGGCCAGTTTCTTTTGCCTTACCAATTAAATAAACAGCAGCGAGAAAACCAAGAAGATAACCACCTGTTGGGCCACTTAAAACAAGAAAACCACCCTTTACTCCTGAAAAGAAAGGAAGCCCAGCTGCCCCCAAAAGAAGGTATAATAAAATACTAAAAAAACCTGCCTTTGCACCAAGATAATAACCAATAAGGAGAACTCCAAAGGTCTGAAGAGTTAAAGGAATTGGGGTAAAGGGAAGGGGAATTCTTATTTGTGAAAGAAGGGCCAATAAAAGAGTGTAGGAGAATACGGTAGCTCCCTTAACAAGAAGGGCTCTTTTCCAATCAAGCACTTTTTCAAAGTTTTTCATGACTCTTCTCCTCTGAAAAATTTTATTGAAATTATAGAAAAGATTTAGATAATTGTCAATGATTTAGCTTTTTAATCATGATTACTTCTCTTTCTTAAGAACCTTTGTTTTATGTTTTTACATAAGATGAGGTAAACCTTGAAAAAATCTCTTAACAATCTAATATATAGAAAAAACTAAAATATTAAAAAGGGGAGGTTTTTTAAAAAGCATGACTCAGATGGTGCAAGATGAGGTAAGAAGAGAAGGTTTAGAGGGTAATCTCTCCACCAAAGAGTTAATTTTTGAGGATTATCCTATAGTTAGGTCTCTTTATGGAGAGAGAGGTTCTCACTTTAAAATTCTTGAAGAGGCCTTCAGAGTTAAGCTTATTCTTAAAGGAAATCATATTATTATTACTGGTGAGCCTGAAGACCTTGATCTTACAGAGAAAACTCTTGAAGAATTATATAGTCTTATAAAAGCTGGTTATACTATCTACCCATCTGATGTGGAATATGCCTCAAGAATTCTTCTTGAAAATCCCAAGGCCAATCTTAAGGATATCTTTCTTGATACTATTCTGATTACCTCTGGAAGAAAAGTGATTACTCCCAAGGGATTGACTCAGAAAAGATATGTAGAGGCCATAAGAAAATCTGAGATTGTTTTTGGGATTGGTCCTGCAGGAACAGGAAAAACCTATCTTGCTGTGGCTATGGCTGTGTCATTTCTTATGAGAGGAGAGGTAAATAGAATCATCCTTGTTAGACCAGCTGTTGAAGCTGGAGAAAAATTAGGTTTTCTCCCAGGAGACTTGGTAGAAAAGGTAAATCCCTACTTAAGACCACTCTATGATGCCCTTTATGATATGCTCTCTTTTGACAGAGTAGTTAAACTTTTCCAAAAAGGAGTAATTGAAGTTGCTCCTCTTGCCTTTATGAGAGGAAGAACTTTGAATGACTCTTTCATTATTCTTGATGAGGCCCAGAATACTACTACTGAACAGATGAAAATGTTCTTAACAAGAATTGGGCAAGGCTCAAGGGCAGTTATAACAGGGGATGTCACTCAGATCGATCTTCCTGATCCAAAGAAATCTGGGCTTCTTGAGGCTATGGAAATTCTTGAAGGCATTGAGGGAATAACCTTTGTTTATTTTACAAAAAACGATGTGGTAAGACACCCCATTGTGCAGAAAATCATAGAGGCTTATGAAAAAAAAGAAAGGAGAGAAAAATGAGATATAAAACCATTCCTGTAGAAGAGGCTGTAGGAATGGTCATTCCTCATGATATTACAGAAATTGTTCCGGGAGTTTTCAAAGGTGCTCGCTTTAAAAAGGGGCATATCATTCGCGAAGAGGATATACCTAAGCTAAAGGATCTGGGGAAAAATTATATCTATGTACTTGAACTTGATGAGGATGAACTTCACGAAAACGATGCCGCTATTCGTCTAGCTAAAGCTGTTGCTGGAGAGGGAGTTGAGTGGTCTGAAGAAATAAGAGAAGGCAAGGTCAACTTTAAAGCTACCTATGAGGGATTGCTCAAAATTGAAACAGAAGCCCTCTTAAGAATTAATATGCTTGGTGAAATAAGTCTTTCAACGAAACATACCAATCTTTGGGTAAAGAAGGGTGAGCTAATTGCAGGAGGAAGGGCTATTCCTTTAGTAGTAAAAAAAGCACTTCTTGAAGAGGTAGAAAGGATTTGTAGTGAATATCCAGTAAAGGTTTTAAGAGTTCTTCCTAAAAAGCTTAACAAAGCAGGGCTTGTGATTACAGGTTCAGAAGTGTTCTATGGACGCATTGAGGATGCCTTTGCGCCGAGGATGATTCCTAAATTGGAAGCTTTTGGCCTTAAGGTGGAAGGTCCCCTTTTTGCCCCTGACGATAAAGAATTTATCAAAGAAAATATAGAAAATCTTTTAAAAAGAGGCTGTGAGTTGATCCTTGTTACAGGAGGGATGTCCGTCGATCCTGATGATGTTACTAAATTGGCTATAAGAGAATTAAATCCAGAAATTTATATATATGGAACACCTGTTCTTCCAGGAAATATGTTTCTCTATGCTTATCTTTCAGAGGGAAGAGTTATTCTTGGAGTTCCTGCCTGTGCTATGTATTTTAGAGCCACTGTTCTTGACTTAGTTTTACCAAGAGTCCTTGCAGGAGAAAAACTCTACCGCTATGATATAGCAAAATTGGCCCACGGTGGATATTGTTATAATTGTGTTGAATGTAGATATCCTATTTGTCCTTTTGGAAAGGCCCAATAATGATATCTGAGGTTTTTTCTAGAGCTTTTCTACAAGTAATAGATCTTTTACTTACTATTTATATTTGGATTATAGTGGCAAGAGCATTAATATCTTGGGTTAATCCTTCTCCTTTTCATCCTCTAGTTAGATTTTTGTATAAGGTTACAGAACCAGTTTTAAGCCCCATAAGAAGGATAATACCTCCCATTTATGGACTTGATTTAAGCCCTGTTTTAGTAATTTTTATAATTTATTTTATAAAAGAACTAATTTTTCAGCTGCGTTTTGCCTCTTAGAGATGCTTCTTGATATAAAGGTAAAACCAGCCTCTTCTAAAGATGCCATTTTATCTTTTAAAAAACCCAATCAAATGGAGATTGCCCTTAGGGCTAAACCTGAAAATAATCAGGCTAATGAGGCCCTTGTGAAATTTCTTTCCCAGTTTTTAAAGATTGATTCAAAAAAAGTTAAAATCCTAAAAGGAAAAACCTCAAGGAAAAAGATAGTTTCTATTGAGGGTTTGACAGAGAAAGAGCTTATGGAGAGGCTTTCCCTATGAAGGAATTTATTTTTTTTGACTTAGATGGAGTTCTTCTTGATTCTATGCCTTATCATGCCAAGGCCTGGATTCTTGCCTTTAAAGAATTCGGACTTGATTTTACCGAAGAGGAGATTTTTTTGCATGAAGGAGCCATTGAACTTGATAGTGCTAAAAGTCTTTTTTTAAACAAAGGAGTTAATCCTACTCAGGAATTTTTTGAAAAGGTCTTTAAACTTCAGAAGAAAATTTTTAAAGAGAAATTTTCCAAGGAGGTAAAGCCTTATCCAGAGGTACCTGATTTACTCTTTGCCTTAAAAAAAGAAAAGAAAAAACTTGCCTTAGTGACCTCTTCAAGCAGTGAGATTTTAAAGGAGGTCTTTCCTGAGAAATTACATTCTTTTTTTGAAGTAATTATTACTGGAGATCAGGTGGAAAAAAGGAAACCTCATCCAGACCCTTATTTGAAGGCCAAAGAAGCTCTTAAGGCTCCCAAAGAGGAAATTACCGTGGTGGAAAATGCCCCTGCAGGGATTTTAGCTGCTAAAAGGGCAGAGCTTTTCTGTATTGGAATAACCACCACTTTGCAGCCTAAGCATCTTTCCCTTGCCGATCTGATTGTTAAAAACCATCAGGAATTAAAAAATCTTCTTCTAAATGGGAAAAGATAAAGGTTTTTCAAATTTTGAATATCTTGCCTATTTTTCGCGGTATCAAGAGATAATTCCAGACTTTGAAGAATTTCTTGACTATCTGAGGGTTCCCCATCAACAATACTTTCGTATAAATAATCTGAAAGTATCAGAAGAGGAGGAGGAAAAGCTTTTAAAGATCCTTGAAAAGAAGGGGATTATGATTGAAGAGATAAAGGGTATTCCAAAGTTTTATAAAGTGGTTAATAATGAGGAGGTATCCTTAGGAAATGTTAAAGAATATGGATTGGGACTAATTCATTCTATGACTCTTACGAGTTCTCTTCCTGTGATAGCGTTAGATCCTAAACCTGGAGAGCTTATACTGGATCTTTGTTCAGCCCCTGGTGGGAAAACAGCTCTAATGGCAATGATGACTGGGGATAGAGCCATTATTGTAGCTAATGATAAAAGGATTGATAGACTTACTGCCCTCTCAGCTAATCTTAAAAGGCTTGGAGTTACCTCAGTAATTATAACCCGATCTAAAGGGGAGGAATTTCCTTTTGGAATAGAATTCGATAAGGTGCTGGTTGATGCTCCCTGTTCTGGTGAAGGAAGATACAAAGTAGGCCTTGAGGGAGAGATCCTTTATCAAAAGGGCTCTGGAAAAAGCAATCTTCCCTCTATCCAAAAGGGGCTTCTTGTTAGGGCATGTGATCTAACTAAACCTGGGGGTATAGTGGTTTACAGTACTTGCACTGTTAATCCCGAAGAAAATGAGGCTGTAGTTGATTATTTATTGAGAAAAAGAGGAGTTAAGATCCTTGACTGGGAATCACCTCTTCCTTCCTATCCAGGTCTTACAGAGTGGATGGAAAAAGTCTTTCATCCTGACATGCCTAAGACTAAAAGATTTTATGCTCATAAAATAAAGGCGGTAGGATTTTTTGTAGCTAAGCTTCAAAAGCTCTAAAAAGATGGTATAAAATTAGTGAAAAATGGAAAAACTTAAAACTTTTCTAGAGTTTGTAAGAAAGAATCCAGAAGCCCTTGAAGAAATAAAGGTCTTCTTGGAAGCTCTTTCTAAGGATTTTTCTGAAAATCTTTTAATTTATCACTTAATAGAACTGGCAAAAGAAAAAACTTTACCATCATCAACAAAGAGATTCCTCTTAGAATATGTGGCAGAGCTTGCGGAAAAAAATTTACAAATCTCTGAGGCAATTAAAACATATAATATTCTTTTAAAGACCTTTCCGCGAGAGGAATATAGAGAAAAACTTGAAAAATTAAAAACTTTTAAGTTCCTTGAAAGATTTAGATATCTTTTACCAAAGTATAATCTCAGCTTAGAATTGCTTAAAGAACTCTATTTTAAAGCCCTTGAACAAGAGAAAAGTATAGAAACCCTCCTTATAGAAGAGCTCAAGATTTCTAAAGCAGAAATATTAGAATCTCTAAGAAACTATCATCATCTTCCTGCCTATGATTTGAAAGTCTTGTTATCTCAGAAGAAATTGAAAAGAATTCCAAAGGTTCTTGGTGTAAAAAAACATTATTTAGAAGAAAATCTATGTATTCCCTTTGAAATGGAAAATAAAACTTTTCTTTTCGTTTATAATCCAGAGGATATCGAAAAGATTGAAAAAATAAAAAGAATTCTTCAACTTCCTGAAGTTAATCTGGCTGTTGCTTTAAAAGAAGATATTTTAGAGGCCATTCAAAAATACTATGAATTAACCTTTGAGGAGACATCTTCTCAGATAGAGGCAGTTGAAGAGGATGAAGAAGTTAGTGAAGAGGAACTCTTAGATAGCACTATAGTTAATCTTGTAAATTTTATCATTGAAGAGGCTTACAAAAGGAGAGCTTCAGACATACACTGGGAAAGCCTTACAGGAAAAAGGGGGCTTCTTGTCCGTTTTAGAGTTGATGGAGAATGTTTTGAATACACTACAATTCCTGAACATCAAAAGAGAGGATGTATTTCCCGTATTAAGATAATGGCTAATCTTGACATTGCTGAAAGAAGGCTTCCCCAGGATGGCAAAATTAAGTTTAGAACTAAGGATGGAAATAGTTTTGAGATAAGGGTAGCAACTATTCCTACCATAGAAAATAATGAAGATGTGGTAATGAGAATTCTGGGTGGTATTGAATTTAGATCTCTTGAGGAAATTGATTTGCTTCCGGAAAATTATCAAAAACTCAAATTTATTCTTGATCTTCCCTATGGGCTTATTTTGTGTGTTGGTCCGACGGGCTCTGGTAAAACTACTACGCTTCATGCCTGTTTGAAATATCTTAACAAGCCTAATAAAAAAATCTGGACAGCAGAAGATCCTGTAGAAATTGTTCAGGAAGGGTTAAGGCAAGTTCAAGTGAATCCTAAAATAGGATTAACCTTTGCCAGGGTTCTTAGATCTTTTCTTAGAGCAGACCCTGATATTATCATGATAGGAGAAACCCGTGATAAGGAAACGGCCCACACTCTTATTGAAGCCTCCTTAACAGGACATCTTGTTCTTTCAACCCTTCACACCAATTCTGCCCCAGAGACAGTGACCCGTCTGCTTGGAATGGAGATCGATCCTTATAATTTTGCAGATTCTCTTCTTGGAATTATTGCCCAGAGACTGGCCAAAAGACTTTGTCCTAAGTGCAAAAAAACCTACCAACCAACTCCTGAAGAGATTGAAAGACTTAAAGTTGAATATGGAACCCATCCCGTAAAACCTCTAACTGATGATATGATTGAAAAGGGAAAGTTTTATGAACCAGTAGGATGCGAATTTTGCAATTATACTGGTTTTAAAGGAAGAATTGCTCTTCATGAAATTCTTGTTCCCGATGAAGATATTAAAGATCTTATTATTAAAAAAGCTCCTGCTAACGAGATCAGAAAAATCGCCCTGGAAAAAGGTTTTCATACGCTAAAACAAGATGGAATTCTTAAGGTTCTTATGGGTGAAACCACTTTAAAACAGGTATTAGCTGTTACTTTGAGATAAAATAGAGGAAGAGTTTTATGGAAGCTAAAATAGCTTTTTATGGGGCTGCCCAAGGAGTTACAGGGAGTTCCTTTCTTTTGCAGATAAGAGATCATAAAATACTTATTGATTGCGGGCTTTTTCAGGGGCAGGAATCTGAAAAAAATCAGCTTCCTTTTCCCTGTAAGCTCCAAGATATTCAATACTTAATATTTACCCATGCTCATATTGATCACTGTGGAAGATATCCTTGCCTTGTTAATCAGGGGTTTCGTGGAAAAGTTATAGCTACTAAACCCACCTTTCAAATAGCAAAAATTATGCTCCTTGATGCTGCCAAAGTAATGAAGGAACATTATAAAACCCTTTATAAAAAGTCTTTAAGAAGAGGGCTTGAGCCTCCTCCACCTCCTCTCTATGATGAATATGATGTTCTTGAAAGCTTTAAATATTTTTCTGTGGAACTTGCCTATCATACCCCCTATATCATAAATAAAGAAATAAAAATAACTTTTATGGATGCAGGCCATATCCTTGGATCTGCTTTTGTGGAAATAATTGATCTTAAAAAGAATAAAAAAATTCTTTTTTCTGGTGATCTTGGAAATAAGAATAAACCCATTGTAAGAGATTATGAACTTCCTCCAGAAGATGCAGACTATGTCTTGATTGAGACTACTTATGCTGATCGCAATCATAAAACCTTTGAGGAGAGTAAACTTGAACTTCTCCAAGTAATTAAAGAGACTTGTAGAAAGGGAGGAAATGTTCTAATTCCCACTTTTGCCCTTGAGAGGGCTCAGGAAATCCTTTTTGTGTTGCGGGAATTTTATGAAAAAGGAGAGCTCCCTCACTGCTATATTTTCCTTGATAGCCCTCTTGCCATAAGGGCCACCAAAATCTTCAAAGATAACCCTGAATTTTTTGATGAAGAAACCTATCAGATTTTTCAGAAAAAAGATCCTTTTAATCTTCCTAATCTCTTTCTCACAGAAGATGTGGAGGAATCAAAGGCTATCAATCAAGTTAAATCTTCAGCAATAATTATCGCTGGTAATGGAACTCTTAGTGGTGGAAGAATTCTTCATCATCTTAAAAATAATCTTTGGAGGCCAGAATGCAGTCTTGTTTTTGTTGGCTTTCAGCCTAAGGGAACTCTTGGCAGAAAGATTGTAGACGGTGCAGAGAAGATTCATCTCTTTGGTGAGGAGATTAATGTGCGTTCGAAAGTTTATACTATAAATGGCTTTTCCTCTCATGCTGGCCAAAAGGAGTTGTGGGAATGGATTTCATCTATCAAAGATCCAGAAAAAATCTTTCTTATTCACGGCGAACAAGAAAAGATGGAGATTTTTAAAAATCTTCTCTCCGAAAGATATCCTTCTGAGAAAATTTACATCCCCAAGCTTAATGAAGAAGTAATTCTCTATTGATGTTAATCCGTCTGTCAAAGTATCTTTCCCTTTGTGGATTTGGCTCAAGACGAAAAAATAGAGATTTAATTTTGCAGGGAAAGGTTATGATTAATGGAAAGGTGGTAAAGGATCTCTCTTACAGAGTTGATCCAGAAAAGGACAAGGTTTTGGTTAATGGAAGAGAGGCTAAGCTTCCCCCCAAAGTCTATTACCTTTTCTACAAACCACGGGGCTATCTCACCTCCCTTTACGATCCTCACCATCGAAAAACTATAAAGCCCTTTCTTGATAAACTTCCTTACCCCGTTTTTTATGTAGGAAGGCTGGATAAAGATAGTGAAGGCCTCTTACTTTTAACGAATGACGGAGATCTTGCTCAGCTTCTTTTACATCCTCGGTATGAGGTACCACGTACCTATCATGTTTGGGTCAAACCTAAACTTTCAGAAAAGGCTATTAAAGACTTACTACAAAAAGGTATCTACTTGGAAGGGAAATGGATTAAACCTCTTGAATTTAAGCTGATAAAGACTTCAAGAGGAGCCTATATTTATCAAGTTGTGGTGAAGGAGGGGATAAAAAGAGAGGTAAGAAAAATGGTTAGCTCTCTTGGAGGGGAGGTTTTAAGACTAGTAAGAGTGGCCTTTGGCCCATTAAGGTTAAAAGATTTAAAACCAGGGCAAATAAGGCCTTTAACTGAAAAGGAGCTTGAAGAATTGAAAAATTTTCTTCAACTTAAAAATTCTAAAACTTTGGCTAAAACCTCTTCAGGTGAGTCTACATAGTAAACGCCTGGAATATCTTTCCAAGTCTTAAGTCCAATAACTGGTTTCCACATTTTTAGGGCAAGAGCAATCTCAGAGAGTGTTCCGAAGCCTCCACCAATAGAGACTACTACTTCAGAGGATCTTACAAGGATTACATTTCTTGCCTGTCCCATATCAGTCACAATGGGAATAAGAACATAGGGGTTTGCCTCCCCGGCTTTAGCCCCAGGAAGAATTCCTACTGTTATAGCTCCTGCTTCTTTAGCTCCCTTTGAGGCTGCTTCCATAACTCCACCTAAGCCACCTGTTAGGATTATAGCCCCTTCCTTTCCAAGGGCATATCCCACCTTATAAGCAAGCTCCTTCAAATCTTCTTCAGCAATTCCAGCACCAATGATACCTATTCTTCTATTCTTTAAAACCATATTCACCCACTAATTTTACAAATCTAACAGGTTCAAGACTTTTAGTATGTAGAGTCCCCCCTTTTTTAATCCCTTTTACTAACACTTGAGAAAACTCATCTCCCACAGGAATGACTATTCTTCCACCTTCGGCAAGTTGTTCAATTAAAGGTAGGGGAATTTGGGGGGCTGCTGCTGTAACTATGATGGCGTCAAAAGGTGCAGCCTCTAGCCATCCGAGAGTTCCATCTCCTATTTTAAAAGAGATATTTTTATAGCCTAATTCAAAAAGAATAGCCTTGGCTTTTTCTTGAAGAGTTGAATATTTCTCAATGGTATAAACCCAGGTAGCGAGCTCTGCAAGGATAGCAGTTTGATAACCAGAGCCTGTACCTATCTCAAGAACTCTCTCTTTACCTTTAAGTTCAAGAGCCTCAGTCATAAGAGCTACGATATAGGGTTGAGAAATAGTCTGTCCTTCTCCTATGGGTAAGGGAAAATCTCCATAAGCTTGATCTCTAAGAGAGGAAGGAACAAAGAGGTGGCGGGGGACCTTAAGCATAGCCTTTAGTACTCTCTCATCCTTAATACCCCTAGCTTTGATTTGAGTCTCAACCATTCTTTCACGAGCAACTCGATAAATATCCTTTTCCATCATATTCTTAATTTTTTCCTTGTTTCAAAGGATTTACCAAAGTATAATAAATTACATCCACTACTTTATCTTCCACAAAAACAATTTTCAAAACCTCTGTATAATCTTCACCTTTATATTTATTAACCACTGGTAGCCTTTCCCAAAAGTTTTTCACCCTGTAATAATAATACCACTCTTCTTTTCCATCAGGAGTAAGAAAGGCCTGAACAGGAGGTCCAAGATAAGACAAAACTTCTGCCTTAGTAGAGAGGTTTTTATGAATCAAAGAGGCCTTAGAGGCAAGATTGGGTCCAGGAGTGGTTGAACAGGAACTAAAAAAAAACAAAAGAAAAAACCAAAGTAAGATGTTTATTTTTTTCATGATTTTTATTTAAACATATTTTTTTGAATTGTCATCCTTAGGTTGTCTTGATTTTTTACTTGAATGTGTTTTATTAATGTATTCAAAAAATAGGTGGGGTGAAAGCAAATGTCTAAATTAAAAAGATCAATATTACCTGTGTTTTTAGGACTTTTTCTCTTTATTCTCTTTTCTCAAGCCCTATCCTTAGAGAAAAAAGAAGATACCTTTAAGGCCTTAAAGCTTTTCTCTCAAATTTTTCGCCTAATTGAAGAAAACTATGTTACTGAAGTCAATCCAAAGGATTTAATCTTTGGCGCTATTGAAGGGATGCTTTCCTCCCTTGATCCTTATTCTTCCCTTATGAAACCTGATGAATTTAAAGAGCTTGAGATAGAAACTAAAGGTTCTTTTACTGGAATAGGGATAGAAATTACTATAAAGGATGACATACTTACGGTAGTTGCTCCTATTGAAGATACTCCAGCTTGGAAGGCAGGCCTTAAGCCTGGAGATAAAATTCTTAAAATAGATGAAAAATCTACCAAGGGTATGAAAATAACTGAGGCAGTAAAACTTCTTCGTGGTCCCAAAGGAACACCTGTAAAATTGACTATCCTTCGCAATGAAAAAGATGTCTTTGAAGTAACTATTATTAGAGATGTAATTCCTATTCGTAGTGTCAAGGCCAAATTGCTGGAACCAGGGTATGGCTATGTTAGGATTTCCCAATTCCAGGAAAAAACCCTTGAGGAGCTGGTTGAGGCCTTAAAAAAACTTGAAAAAGAGACTGACCTTAAGGGAATTGTGCTTGACTTAAGAAATAATCCTGGAGGGCTTTTAAGTTCTGCTGTGGAAATAAGTGATGAATTTCTTGAAAATGGTACTATTGTATCAATCAAAGGGAGGAACCCATCTAATCAAATGGAATTTAAAGCCACTAAAAATCCTCCAGATAGACAACACAAATATCCTATTGTAATCCTAATTAATCATGGAACAGCCTCTGCTGCTGAGATTGTCACAGGGGCTTTGAAGGATAATAAAAGGGCCCTTGTTGTGGGTGAAAAAAGCTTTGGTAAAGGCTCGGTTCAAACCGTTATCCCCATTGAGGACAATTACGCTGTAAGATTAACTACTGCCTATTATTATACTCCAAGTGGAATAAACATTAATAAACAGGGTATTAAGCCAGATTTTGAGATTCCTCAAATGGATTTAGCCAAAAAGCAGTCACCTCATGAGACTTCCTCTAAAGAGAATACAACCATCTCCTCCCTTACCAGTCCAGAGGATGACTTTCAAGTTAAAATGGCTTTAAACCTTTTGAAAAATATAGCAGTAATCTCACATCTAAAGTATTAAACCTTTTAGATGTGGAATTTCCAAATTTTTCTTCTCCTTATCCCTGTTTTACTTTTTGCCTTAACTATACACGAATTTTCTCATGGTTTGGCAGCCTATCTTTTGGGAGATCCTACCCCTAAAAAAGCAGGAAGACTTACCTTAAATCCTCTAAAACATCTTGATTTATTCGGAACTCTCACCCTTTTTCTTACCCAGGCTATAGGGTGGGCCAAACCTGTTCCCATAAATCCTAATTATTTCAAAAATCCCTGGAGAGACATGGCTATAACCTCAGCTGCAGGGCCTCTCTCAAACTTTTTTTCTGCCATTTTTTTTGCCTTTCTTTATCATTTCTTTAATAAATTCTCTTTTCAATGGGGTGCCTTTAAAATTTCAGAACCCTTAGTAATTATATCTCTTCTCGGAGTAAAAATTAATATGGGGCTTTCTCTCTTTAATTTTCTCCCTATTCCACCCCTTGATGGAAGTAAAATCCTTGTAAAGTTTTTACCCCCTCACTTAAGAGAGAATTATCTTAGACTTGAATTGGTGGGGTTCTTGGTTATCTTGATACTGGCTTTGACAGGAATACTTGGGAAAACTCTCTATCCTCTTTTAAATTTTCTCTCAAATCTAGTTCTTAATTACACAGGATTGTTATTCTACTGAGAATTTTCTTTGAAAATAAAGGGAATCAGAAGAAGGGGAAGAAGAGCTACAAAGAAAGTGAGGCCAAAAAAATGGAAGTATCCTAAAGTTTTAGCTCCAAAGCCACTTATACTTCTTGAAATTACAAGCGTTAGACTAAAAAGGGTTGAAAAGATAGCATATTGACTGGAGGAGACCTCTTTTTTACAGAGACTTGTTACAAAGGTGATAAAGGCTGCTGTTCCTAAGCCTCCGGTAAAGCTTTCAATTACACTGGCTGCATAAATCCATTTTTTATAGATACCTGGATAAGCTACTAAGGTATATCCAAGGTTTGATAAGGCCTGAAGGAGCCCTAAATTCAAGAGGGCTCTTTTTACTCCCCATCTTTCGGTTATATATCCTCCGAGAAGGGAGCCCAAAATTGTAAAGATAGAACCTAAGGTTCCTGAGATAAATCCTATCTCAAGTTTACTAAATCCTTTATCTACCCAAAAGGGATAAATCATTCCTCCAAGAAGGGCATCACCTATCTTATAAGTGGCAACCAAAAGGAGGATTAGAAAAGCCTTTTCTCTTTGAAGAAGGTCATTTAGGGGAAATAAATATTGCTCAAAGAGATTAAAGGAAGAAACTTTAGAGGGCTTAATTCTCAAGTTTCCATTAGTAAGAATAATAAAGCCACCTAAAGCACAAAAAAGGGAAAGAAAAACAATAAGAGCTTTGAATTGAAAATACTCTGCTAAAGCCACTAAGATTCCTCCTGAGAAGATAAGAGCTATTCTGTAGGTTGAAAGTCTTATCCCATTGGCTTTTCCCAATAAATCTTTGGGAATGTATTCGATGATAAAGCCATCAAGGGCTGTATCCAGAAGAGCAGAAAAAAAGGTTAAAGCAAAGAGGAGAAGAGAGAAGGAGAGGGACCCCGGAGGTAAAAAAGTCAAGAAAAGTAAGGTAAAAGAGAGGCCAAAAAGGGAAAAGCTAATCCAGAGGCTTTTATAGCCATAGCGGTCAATAAGTGGAGCCCAAAGGGGTTTTAAACTCCAGAAAATTCCTGCTGAGGATAAAAGCCCAATCTTTATAAGATCAACCCCTTCCATTCTCAGATAAACAGGTAAGAAAGTATAAAAAAAGCCAAAAGGAAGCCCAGAGAAAAAATATAGAGCTCCTATCCAGAATAGAGAGGATAAATATTTATTTTCCTTCATAGAGCTCTTTACTTTAATCTATTGTTAAAAATTTTACAGCCCTTTTTATAGCTTTTTTTAGAAGTTATTTCATTCACACCTTTTAATATAAGTTCAGCGACTATTGCTTGTTATTTTGAAATTTTTTTATATAATTCTGAAAAATTTTAAATTCGACAAAGGAGGTAGAGTATGGCTTTTTTTCTTGCTATCTTTCCTATTATAATTGTGCTTATTGGAATGATCTTTTTTCACCGTTCTGGAACTTTTGTTTCTATAATAGGGTGGATTCTTTCAGCTATTTTAGCCACCACTTATTTCCACACTCCCTGGGAAGTTGTCCTTGGTGCCTCTTTAGTTGGTATTATAAAGGCCTTAGGAATAACTCTTGCTGTGATTTTTACTATGTTTCTTATTTTTCTTATGCGGGAAACTATGGCTTTAAGCAAAATAATTGAATATGTGAAGGGGATAGCTAAAACTAAAGAAGAGCAGACTCTTTTTCTTGGTATGGGCTTTGGGTCCCTTTCTACTTCTCTTGGAATGGTAACACCAGCCATGTTTCCTCCTATTTTTAGGCTTCTTGGATTTTCACCACTTGCTGCCATAGCTGTAAGTATATTATGTTATGACCCTTTAACCTCCTTTGCGCTTTTTTCTATTCCTATTACTTTACCTGCTGAAGTAGCCTTTAAGGTCTTTAAGATTAACCCACCAGGAATTGACTCTTTACAAGCCTTTATCTGGGATTTTACTTTCAAAATAACAGTTTTTTTGCCTCCTATTTCTGTAGCCTTTGCTTGGCTAATGCTTTGGACTGTTGGTGGAAAAGAGGCTATAAGAAAAAACTGGTTAGCTGCTACCCTTTCAGGCTTGGTTCTATCTCTTTCGGCGCTTATTTTGGCCTGGCTAAGACTTGTTCCAGTTGAGGTAATTGGAATCTTTTCTGGATTACTTACCATGCTTTTTGTAAATTTGTATTATAGACAAAGGAACCACAGGGAAAAACAAGAAGATCTCAAACCTATTCTTAATAAAAGAGAGCTTCTTTGGGCCTCATCTCCTATTCTTTTGTTAATCCTTTTGTCTTTTATAGTGAATTTCCCTCAGATTAAAGGATACCTTTCTAATGTACTTGGAGATAAAGAGGTTATTCTTGTCTTTGCCGATAAGAAGGAAGATCTTAACATCCTCTCGAGTGTTTGGTTCTGGATTTTTGTAGTCTGCATCCTTTCCATTTTTATTCTTCGTCCTTCCAAAGAGACTCTTGGAAGGGTTACCAAGTTATGGATTACAAGAATAGGTGGACCCTTTTTAGCTTATTCCTTGTTTTTTGCCGTGGCCTTCATTATGGCTTGGTCTGCTATGGAAGTAGTTGATGGGAAACTTGTTCCAACACCTTACTTTAAGGAATACAATATGAATGTTATTATTGCAGGGACTTTAGCTAAACTTTTTGGTTCGGCTTATCCTCTTGTAGTTCCCTTTCTTGGGCTAATAGGAACTTTTGTTGGAGGAAGTACTACTGCCTCAAATGTGCTTTTTGCCAAAATTCAATGGGGAACCACTCTTCAAACGCTTGGTCCTCAAGCCTTCATGTGGATTTTTGCAGCCCATGCTGTGGGAGGCGGTATTGCCTCTGCAATTACTCCCTCCAAAATTACTAATGCTGCTGCAACCATTGGAGTTAGTGGAAGAGAAGAAGGTAAATTCATAAAAGCTACCCTTATTCCTGTTACTTTAATTACCTTGGTAACTGGTTTGCTTTTAATGCTCTATCTTAAAATTTTGGGTTAAAGGATCGAGTTATGTCAAAGGGAAGAATTGTGGTTACAGGTGGGGCAGGCTTTATAGGCGCTAATGTAGTCTCTGCCCTTAATGAAAGAGGTGAGGAAAAAATCCTCATTGTAGATCATCTTTCAGAAGGACTAAAATGGAAAAATTTAGTGGGGCTTAAGTTTGAAGATTATCTTGATAGGGATGATTTCTTGAGACTTATTGAAGAAGAGAAGCTCGGAAACATAAGAGCTATAATTCATCTTGGGGCCTGCAGTGATACCACAGTGAGAGATCTTCAATTTCTCTATAAAAACAATTATCAATATTCACAAAAAATTTGTCTTTTTGCTTTAAAGAATAATCTCAGATTTATCTATGCTTCCTCTGCAGCCACTTATGGAGATGGTTCCTTTGGTTTTAAAGATGATGAAGGGCTTCTTTTTAAACTTAGACCTTTAAATCCTTATGGGTTTTTTAAACATCTTTTTGATCTTTGGGCCTATCAAAAGGGTTTTTTAAAATTTGTGGTTGGGCTTAAATATTTCAATGTTTTTGGAGATAAAGAATTTCATAAAGGAGAGATGCGTAGTGTAGCTCTTAAGGCTTACGAACAAATCAAAAGAGAAGGTAAAGTGAGGCTTTTTAAATCTTATCATCCTGATTATGAAGACGGAGGTCAGTTGAGAGATTTTATCTATGTAAAGGATGCTGTGGAAGTTACGCTTTTTTTCCTAGATCATCCTGAAATAAATGGACTTTTTAATGTAGGAACGGGAAAGGCTCGCTCTTTTAAAGATCTTGTTACTGCTGTCTTTCACGCTTTAGGTCTTAAACCTAATATTGAATATATTGAAATGCCTGAACCTTTAAGAAAACAATACCAGTATTTCACACAGGCAGACCTTACCAAACTAAGAAAAGCAGGTTATAACAAGCCCTTTAGGGAACTTGAAGAGGCTGTAAAGGAATATGTAAATTTTTTAGAAAAAGAGTCATCCTACTTTCTTGGCTAAAATGGAAGAGGTCTCTCTAATAGAAATTATCAAGAATATTCTTGGACTTAAAGAAAAATCCTTGGAAGATTTTACAAAAGAGGAAATCGAGTTTTTTAAAAACATCGCTGATCTGAGAGAACTTTCGGTTAGTGATTTTTTAATTCCAAGAAATCAGCTTGATGCTTTAAATGAAGATTGGGACTGGGAAGAGATTAAAGATTATGTAATTAAAAATCCAAGATTCTATTATCCCGTTTACAAAAGTACTCTTGACCATTACACAGGTTATATTTCCCTTAAAGATCTGGTTAGAGGTTTTTCTTATTCCCTGTATAATTGGAAGGATTATACTAACCCTGCCCTTACTCTTCCCGAAAATTTGTCAGTGCTTAAGGCTATTGAAAAGTTAAAAGAGAGGGACTTAGAACTTGCCTTTATAGTGGATGAGCACTCTGAATTTGTTGGTATATTCAAAATAGAGGATATCTTTAAATATCTCCTCTTTTCACCAGCTAAGTGTTTTAGAGTAGATCCAGAAGGATGGATTAAGATTCCTGCTACCACCAAGTTACACCTTCTTGAAAAATGCCTTGGTCTTACCTTTCCCGAAGGAGACTATGATACCCTTTCAGGTTTTATCCTCTCTCAACTTGACCGAATCCCTAAAAAGGGAGAAAAATTCATTTTTCCTCCTATAGAAGTTGAAATCCTTGAGGCTGATGAGAGAAAAATAAATGAAGTTCGGCTTAAAAAAATTCTTTGAAACCTTTGGTCTCCCTCTTCTATCAGCTCTTTTACTTTCCCTTTCTTTCCCAAAATTTGAGCTTCAAATTTTAATCTTTTTTGCCTTGGTTCCCCTTTTCTTTTCTCTTAAGGATGAAAAAAGCCCAGCTCAAATTTTTCAAAAGGTCATTTTTTTCGGAGTCCTTCATTATGTAATTCTCCTCTACTGGATAGTTTATACCTTAATCAAATATGGCCAAATTCCTCTCCCAGTTTCTATCTTTCTTTTGTTTCTTCTTTCAGCCTATCTTTCTCTTTACTGGGTTCTTTTTTTTCTCTTACTAAACTTTCTTAATCTTTTAGGACATCCCACTTTTTGGAAAGGATTTTTAGCTAGTTTAATCTTTGTCTCTATAGAATTTTTAAGATCTGTTCTTCTTACTGGTTTTCCTTGGGGACTTATTGGTTATCCCCTAACCAATTTTCCCACTCTTCTTCAAATAGCAGATCTTTTGGGTATTTGGGGGCTAAGTTTGGTAGTATTTATTATCAACTATTTTTTTTATTTTGTTTTCGAAAGAGTTGGGAATTATCAACATCTAAGAAAAGGTTTTTATTTAGATCTTTTATTTTTTGGAGTTTTAATAGGGGCCTTTCTGATTTATGGGCAAGGAAGTTTTAATTTATGGAAAAGGACCCTTGAGACCTCAAGAGAGGTTTTAAGGGTTTCTCTTCTTCAGGGGAATATTCCTCAAGAACTGAAAGAGGCAAGGGAAACAGAAATTTCTCTTAAAACATACGAAAATCTTACTTTACAGTCTCTAAAGGACTTTCCTGATCTCATTGTCTATCCTGAGACGGCTTTACCTTTTTATTTTCCCTATGAAAAAGAACCTTCTTTGAAATTTCTTGCTACCCTTGAGAAAGTAAAGGCTTACTCAGAAGACTTAAAGATTTCTCCACCTGCCATAATTTTTGGCACCTTTAGGGTAAGTTTTGAAAAAAATCCACCTCTTGTGCATAATAGTCTTCTTGTCTGGAATGGAAAAGAGATAGAGGACCTTTACGATAAGGAAAAACTTGTGCCCTTTGGTGAATATGTCCCCCTTGCTCAATATTTTCCATTCCTTAAAAAAATTTCAGTAGTTTCAGATATTATTAAACCAGGAATAAGTAAAAATCTACAATTTAAACTAAAGGAAAAAAAAATGGAAGTTCTTCCTCTTATATGCTTTGAGAGTGCCTTTCCTCAGATTTTGGTAAAAAGGCTTAAGAGTGGGGGCGATTTGGTGGTTATTGCCACCAATGATGCCTGGTTTGACAAAACCTCAGCTCCCTATCAACATTTTCAAATGGCCATAGTTAGAGCTGTTGAAGGAAGACGCTTTGTTCTTCAAGCCGCAAATACGGGAATCACTGGAATAATTGACCCCTTAGGAAGAGTAATCAAAAAAAGCGACCTTGAGAGAGAAGAAATAGTATCCGGCGAAATCAAACTTCTCCATAAAAAAACTCCTTTCGTAAAAATAGGCTATCTTTTCCCAATCTTTTCTCTCTTTGTCACTTTTTTATGGTTAATTACAAAAATTTATGCCTATTTTATTCTCAAGGCTAAATATTTTCGCTCAAAGAGCCTTTGAGAAGATCAATAAAGGCTGCCCTTGGAGTACAATTAGGAAAAGAAGATATTCCCTTTTAAAGGGTTTTTTTAAGATTGATTATAATAAGATTGACAGAGAAATGGAGAGGTTTATGTTTATAATATGTCTAATAATCTAATAAAAAACCTTTATGGAGGATAATCATGGCAGAGGAAGAAAAAAAAGAAATTCCACCAGAGGTAATCGAGAGAGTTAAGAAGTTAAGAGAGGAAATAGAGTATCACAATTATCGTTATTATGTTCTTGACAGTCCTGTTATTTCGGATGCTGAATATGATGCCCTTATGAGGGAACTTCGCGAACTTGAAGCTAAATATCCAGAATTAATAACTCCTGATTCCCCTACTCAAAGAGTTGGTTTTAAACCTGCTGAGGGTTTTAAGGAAGTTCCTCACAGAGAGCCTATGCTTTCCCTTGATGATGCTATGGAAGAAAGTGAGGTCATTGAATTTGATAAGAGAATAAAGAGATTTTTGAATCTTCCAGAGAATATGCCCATTGAATATACTGTTGAGCCTAAAATTGACGGAGTTGCTGTGGAGCTCGTTTATGAAAATGGACTTTTTACCATAGGTTCTACTAGAGGAGATGGTTATGTAGGTGAGGATGTCACCAACAATTTGAAAACCATAAAAACTATCCCTCTTAGATTAAATAGATTTTCAGAGGATGCTCCAGAGATTCCAAAGAGGATAGATGTGCGCGGTGAGGTCTATCTTACTAAAGAAGAATTTAAACGTCTTAATGAGGAAAGAATTGCTAAAAAAGAACTTCCCTTTGCTAATCCGAGAAATGCAGCTGCAGGATCTCTTCGCCAACTTGACCCTCAAATTACTGCCAAAAGGCGTCTTGATATCTTCTGCTACGGAGTAGGATATGTGGAAGGATACCATTTTAAAACCCAATGGGAAATTCTTGAGGTTCTCCCTAAATGGGGCCTAAAGGTAAATACCCTAGTAAAAAAGGTTTCCAATATTGAAGAGGCTATCAAGTATCATCATGAGATAGAAAAAATAAGAGATACTTTGCCCTATGAAATTGATGGTATTGTTATTAAAGTAAATGATCTTTCTCTATGGGAAAAGCTTGGAACTAAGGCTCGCTCACCAAGATATGCCCTTGCTTACAAGTTTCAGCCCACTCAAGCTACTACTCAACTTGTAGATGTAGTCTTTCAAGTGGGAAGAACTGGAGCAGTTACTCCGGTGGCTATTCTTAAACCTGTAAAGATTGGGGGTGTAATTGTGGAAAGGGCTACCCTTCATAATGAGGATTTTATTAAGAATCTTGATATTCGTATTGGGGATTATGTACTGGTTCAGAGGGCTGGAGATGTCATTCCAGAGATTGTTATGCCTATAAAGGAGAGAAGGTCAGGACAAGAAAGAGAAATCCAATTTCCTACCCATTGTCCCATTTGTGGAAGTACCCTTGTTAAGAAACCTGGAGAGGCTATCTGGAGATGTCCCAACAAGGCTTGTTATGCCCAGGGAGTTAGACGCCTTCTTCACTTTGCCTCAAGGAATGCTATGAACATCGAAGGTCTTGGTGAAAAAGTGGCACGGGATCTTATTGACCGAGGAATGGTTCAATCCCCTGCAGACCTCTATTATCTCAAGGTTGAGGATTTTATGAAACTTCCAGGTTTTGCCTATAAAAAAGCCAAAAATCTTTATAATGCCATTCAGAAGAGTAAAAGGACTACCTTGGCAAGATTTCTCTATGCCCTCGGTATTCGCCATGTGGGTGAGGCTATGGCCCAACTTCTTGCGGAAAAATTTAAAAGTTTAGATAAACTTATGCAGGCCTCTATGGTTGACCTTGCCTCAATTCCAGGCATTGGGCCTGAAGCAGCCCGGTCTATCGTTGAATTCTTCAAAGATGAAGAAAATCGCAAAATGATTGAAAGACTTCTTCAAGCAGGTATTACCTTTGAAGAGGAAAAGCCTGAAGAAGTTCCTAAAGTTCTTGAGGGATTGTCCTTTGTATTTACAGGAACTCTCAAAAATTTTACCAGAGAAGAGGCAAAAGAACTGGTGAGTAGACTTGGAGCTAAGGCCATGGACTCAGTTTCTAAAAATGTAAATTTTGTAGTAGTTGGAGAGGCTCCAGGCTCAAAATACCAAAAGGCCTTAAGCCTTGGAGTTAAGACCATAAATGAAGAAGAGTTTCTTAAACTGCTTGAACAAAAGGGAATTACTATGGAAGAGATTAAAAATAAAATCCTAAAGAAAGAGGCTAAAACAAGCCTTTTTTAAAGATAGCCCTCCTTACTTCTTCCATAGTCTCCTTAGCAATTTTTCTTGCCTTTTCACAGCCTTCCCTTAAAATCTCAAGCCAGCCTTGATTTTCTTCCCACTTTTTCCTTCTCTCCCAAAGAGGAATTAAAGCTGAAATTACTTTTTCGGCAAGCCTTTTTTTACATTCTACACAGCCAAGGATAGCACCTTTACAATCCCTTATCACCTCCTCTCTTTCTTGAGGAGTGTAATAAAGTTTTATTAAATTAAAGGCTACACAGCGGGCCTCAGGGTCTCCAGGATCACTTTTTCTTGGCCTTTCTGTGTCTGTCACGAAAGCTAGGATTTTTCTTTTTACCTCTTCAGGTGAGTCCTTAAGAAAAATTGCATTTCCATAAGATTTACTCATCTTTCTTCCGTCGATTCCAGGAACCTTAGGGACCTCAGAAAGCAAAGCCTCGGGCTCAGGAAAGAGCCCTTCTCCGTAAAAGTAATTAAATCTCCTTGCAATTTCTCTTGTGAGTTCAAGGTGGGGGACTTGGTCTAGACCTACGGGAACTTTCTTAGCTCTATAAATGAGAATATCTGCTGCTTGAAGCACGGGATAACCAAGAAATCCATAAGTGGCAAGGTCTTTTTCTTGAAGATTTTTGAGCATATCCTTGTAGGTGGGATTTCTTTCTAACCAAGAGACAGGAGTAATCATTGCAAAGAGAAGATAGAGCTCAGCATGCTCTTTAATCTCTGATTGTACAAAAAGGACAGCCTTTTCAGGATTAAGCCCTGCTGAAAGCCAATCAAGAATAAGCTCACGGGTATACTCTCTAATCTTTGAAGGATCTTCATACTCCGTGGTTAAGGCGTGCCAATCAGCTACAAAATAGAAGCACTCATAGGTTTCCTGCAGACGAATCCAATTTTCAAGAACACCATGAAGATGACCAAGATGAAGAGGTCCAGTTGGCCTCATTCCACTAACTATGCGAATCTTTTCCATCTACACCCCCCTCTTTTATCTTTAGGGCCTTTGTAGGAGCAAGTATGATTTTTTTTGCCCTCATCCTGAGGACCCTGTGGAATACCTCAAAGAGTAACTCCTACTTTAGGGAAGACATATCGTAAAAGAATAATCCAAAAAAGAATAGCTCCTATTAACAAGAAAAGGTCTAACACAGTAAACTTCACCTCCCTTTTAATTTATGAACTCAAGAACTTTTTTAAGTCTTATTCTTACTCGCTCTTTACCAAGGTTTTTAATTACTTCAAAAAGGGGTGGACTTATCGTTTTTCCTGTTAAGGCCACTCTTACAGCCTGAGCCAGGTCCTTCAGTTTAACCCCTGATTCCTCAGCAAGAGCTCTAAATTCTTCCTCAAGTTTTTTCTCATCATCAAAGGAAAGAGAATCTAAATCAATTATTAACCTTTCAAGAAGAGATTTCATTTTTGGAGTGAGATATTTTTCTTTTGCCTTCTCATCCAACTCAATTTCCTCAAGTAAATAAAAATCTATCATTTCAGCCATTTCCTTTAGAGTTTTCACTCTGGGTTTCACCCCTTCAAGAATAGTTTTGAGATATTCTTCAGAGTATTTTTCTATGGGGTAACTCTTCAAGAAGGGTTTTAAGTGTTTCAAAATCTCAGAGCTGTCAAGAGTCTTAATCCAATAGGCATTAAAGGCAAGCATCTTCTCTGGATCAAAACGGGCAGGAGAAAGATTAACCCTTGAGAGATCAAATTTTTCAATCAATTCTTCCAAAGTAAAGTATTCCTGATCACCATATCCCCAGCCAAGCCTTGCAAGATAATTTAACACTGCTTGAGGCAAATATCCCTCTTCGCGATATTCAAGGATAGATCTTGCACCATGTCTTTTGGAAAGTCTTGCTCCATCAGGTCCAAGAACCATAGGAATATGAGCAAATTGGGGTGGTTTGGCCCCCAGAGCTTGATAAATCATCAATTGCTTAGGAGTATTAGATATATGATCATCCCCTCTAATTACATGAGTTACTCCCATAGTCAAATCGTCAATTACCACAGCAAATTGATAAGTAGGCGTTCCATCAGACCGCAATAAAATAAAATCGTCTACTTCATCAGGAGGAAAGACAATCTTTCCCCTCAAGAGGTCTTCAAAGACAATTTCAGTTATCTCTTCAGGGATTTTTATTCTTAAGGCTCTTCCTGGGCCAGGAGGCAAGCCTTTTTCTCTACAGGTTCCATCATAATGGGGTTTTATCCCTCTCTCCATTTGGGCCTTTCTTTTTGCCTCAAGCTCTTCTTTGGAACACTCACAATAATAAGCCTTTCCCTCGGAATAGAGGCGCTTAGCATATTCTTCATAAATTTCAAGCCGTTTGCTTTGAAAGTAAGGGCCTTCGTCCCAGTGAAGTCCAAGCCAGTTTAAAGCTTCTATAATGGAGTCTACATATTCCTCTTTAGAGCGTTCTTTATCAGTGTCCTCAAAGCGGAGAATAAACTTGCCTCGATTGTGTCTGGCAAAAAGAAAATTAAAAAGGGCTGTTCTTGCACCACCAAGGTGTAAATGCCCAGTTGGGCTTGGCGGAAAACGAGTTACTATTTCACTCAACCCCCACCCTCCTAATAAATAATTATCCCTCCATAACCAACTACCGCAGTATAATCTCCTGCGACATCCCCTGAGGTTTTATAATCCACAAGAAGAGTATTTTTAGCCCCAAGCTCTTTGCAGGCAAAAAGAGTAACCGATACAGGTATAATCCCACACATACTTATTTTCTCACTAAAGACCACTCTCAATAAATTTTCTTCTGAAAGAGCAAGGATTTCCTTTATAGCAAGGCTATCTTTTTTTTGAGCTACCTTTTGGGGCTCATAATGGCTAAAATCAGAACTGGCAACTATTAAAACCTTTTTTCCTGTTTCTTCTTTATAAATTTTTATGGCCTTAGCAAGGGCTCTTCCGAGCTCTTTAATTTCTTGAAGATCAAGGTCCCAAAGACATAGCGGAAGGATTTTTATGTGGGGGGTTAAAAATTGGAGAAAAGGAAGCTGAACTTCAAGAGAGTGTTCTCTCAAATGGGCCCACTTATCTTTTTTTACAAGCTTAGTTTCGGCAAGAAGAAGTTCCGAAAGTCTCTTCTCTATTTGCGCTTCTCCAAGGGGAGTTAAGAAACTTTCTCCATCAAAGAGAGAGACCCTTTCTCCAAGTCCTGTATGATTAGGCCCTATAATAACAGCGACTTCTGGTGGCAAAATTTTCCCATAAACCTTTCCAGCAACTTCACCTGAATACATATATCCCGCATGGGGAACTACTATTCCCAAGGCCTCAATTTTCTCTGGGGAGAATTTAACCAGTCTTTTTAACTCTAAAAGGAGGCTTTCCCTCTCTTCAGGGTAAAAATATCCTGCAACAGCTGGTGCCCTTCTCATAATTTTATTCCTTCCAACAAGTTTTTATATATTCAAGATCCTCAGGAGTATCCACCTCGGGATAATCCCTGGGAACGATGGTGACTGCAATAGAATAGCCATTTTCAAGGGCTCTTAATTGTTCCAATTTTTCAGCTTCTTCAAGCACTCCAGGAGAAAGCCTTACAAATACATCAAGAAAGGCCTTTCTATAGGCATAAACTCCTATGTGCTTGTAATAGGGGGGCTCCTTTCCAGGTGGCCTAAAAAAGGGGATGGGACTTCTTGAAAAATAAAGGGCCCTTCCCCTTTTATCAATCACAACCTTTACCTTGTTAGGATTTTCAAGATCCTTTTTGGTCTGAATAGGGGTAGCAAGAGTAGCTATAAAAATATCCTCATTTAAGAGAAGGGGTTTTACTAATAAAGAAAAATAGTCTTGGGGAAAAAGGGGTTGATCTCCCTGAAGGTTAATTACTATGTCTTCCTCACTAAGGCCAAGAATATTGGCTGCCTCTGCCACTCTGTCTGTTCCCGAAGGATGGTGGGAGGTCATAATAGCCTTTCCTCCGAAATTAACCACAGTGTCAAATATTCTTTTATCATCGGTTGCTACATAGATCTCCTGAAGGCCAGATTTTAAAGCCCTTTCATAAACATGTTGAATAAGAGGCTTTTCCCATAGTTGCACAAGGGGCTTCCCAGGAAACCTCGTTGACCCATAACGGGCTGGTATAATGATGACTTGTTTCATAATAATTTATATATTAATTCAATTTTAAAAAAAGTAAAGTAGAAGATTAGCCCAAGGTTTTGAGAAAGTATAGGAAGAAATAGTTTTTTGCCTAAAAGAATATATGTCTTGCTTAATATGAAATTTTTTTAAGGATATATTTACTGAAATCATATGAGCTCTTGAATTTTAGCACATTGAGATTAAGATTAAGAAAACTTTCAAGAAGGGGTTGAAAATTTAATGTCAAAAATTAGGGTTTCCGAATTAGCAGAAGAGCTTAATCTTGATTTAAGAGATCTTCTTCAGAAACTTAAAGAAAAGGGGTATTCAGTAAAAACTGCCTCATCCACTCTTTCTGAAGAGGAAGTAGCCAAAATTAGAGAGGAATTTGGCAAAAAGAGGGAATTTATTATTATTAAAAAAGAAAAGAAAGAAGAAATTGAAAAAATCTTTACAGAAGAAGAAAAACCAAAAAGAAAGAAGCTTATAATAAAAAGAAAAGCTGAAGAAATTATAGAAAACTCTCAGCTTGAAGTTAAGCCTGAGGAAATTTCTCAAATAGAAGTACCTCAACCTGAAGTTCTCAAACCTGAGACCATAGAAAAGGAAGAAAAACTTACCATTAAAACTGAAGAAGAACTCAAGCTTTCTCCTGAAGTAGAACCTACTGAAATTTCTGGAGAAGGAAAATTTGAAAAAAGAGTTGTTACCGATTTTAGGCCAAGGAGAGAGAGAGTTTTTACACCGAAGCCGCCTAAAGAAGAAATAAAAGTTCCTCCTCCAGAGGAGATAGAAGCTCCCACAGAAAAGGAGGAGTCCAAAAAGAAGAAGAAAGAACGTTTTGAAGAGGAAAAGAAAAAAACTAAAAGGAAACCCCCAAAACGGGGAAGAGAAGAAAGGGAAGAATTTGAATTTTATGAAGGTGAGGAGGAAATTTCCCTTTTTGGAACCTTTCCTGAGGAATTAGAAGAGGAGGAGAGGGGAGAAAAACCTAAAGCTAAAGCTCCAAAAGAAAGGGTTTCAGAAAGACCTCCCACACTTCCACCTAAGGAGAAAAAAATTAAAATTTACGAATCCATTCAAGTGGGAGAGCTTGCCAAATTAATGGGAGTTAAGGCAGGAGAGCTTATTAAAAAAGCCTTGCAAATGGGTATGCCTCTTACTATCAATCAATCAATTGATGCAGACACTGCTGCCATTCTGGCTGATGAATTTGGATATCAAGTAGAAAAAGGAACTTTAGAGGAGGAACTTCTTCTTCAATATACACCTCCTTCCCCAGAGGAGCTAAAACCAAGGCCACCAGTTGTCACTGTGATGGGGCATGTAGATCATGGCAAGACTACCCTTCTTGATGCTATTAGAAAGACTGATGTAGCCAGTCGTGAAGCAGGTGGGATCACTCAGCACATCGGAGCTTATACTGTTACCTTAGAGGATGGAAGGAAGATTACTTTTATTGATACACCTGGTCATGAGGCCTTTACTTCTATGAGAGCAAGGGGTGCTCAGGTAACAGATATAGTTATTCTTGTAGTAGCTGCTGACGATGGAGTTATGGATCAGACCAAAGAGGCTATTGAGCATGCCCGAGCTGCAGGTGTTCCCATTGTGGTAGCTATAAACAAAATAGACAAACCTAATGCTAATCCTGAGAGAGTAAAATCTCAGTTGGCTGAACTTGGTCTTGTTCCAGAAGAATGGGGCGGAGAGACTCTTATGGCTAACATTTCTGCCCGAAACAAAATTGGAATTGAAGATCTTCTGGAACTGGTTCTTCTTCAGGCAGAGATGCTTGACCTTAAGGCAGCTTATGACCGTCCAGCAAGAGGGAGAGTTATTGAGAGTAAACTTGATAAAGGAAAGGGCCCAGTTGCCACGGTGATTGTTCAGGAAGGAACTTTAAGAGAAGGCGATCCCTTTGTTTGTGGTCTTACCTATGGAAGAGTAAGAGCTATGTTTGATAGTTATGGGATGAGAATTAAGGAAGCTACACCTTCAACTCCTGTAGAAATCCTTGGTTTTGAAGAGCTTCCTTCGGCAGGTGATGATTTCATTGTTATGGACGATGAAGAGAAGGCAAGGAGGGTTGCTGAGTATCGTCAAAGGAAAGCAAGAGAGACTGAAGCTGCCCAAATAGCCAAGATAAGCCTTGAAAAGATTTTTGAAAAGCTTAAAGAGGGAGAATTAAAGGAACTAAAGATTGTTCTTAAAGCTGACACTCAGGGAACTCTTGAAGCTTTAAAAAGTTCCCTTGAGAAACTCTCCACAGATAAGGTTAGGGTTTCTGTAATTAGATCAGGAATAGGAGCTATTACTGAAAGCGATGTGATGCTTGCCTCTGCTTCAGAGGCCATAGTTATAGGTTTTAATGTAAAACCCAATTCTCAGGCCAAAGAATTGGCCAAAAAAGAGGGTGTGGATGTAAGATTCTATGATGTAATCTATCATGTGCTTGAGGATATCAAAAAGGCCATGGTAGGACTTCTTGAACCTAAATTTGAAGAAGTCATTACGGGAGTGGCAGAAGTAAGAGCTACTTTCAAAGTTCCTAAGGTAGGAATAGTTGCAGGTTGTTATGTTAAAGAGGGAGTTATTAATAGAAATAATCAGGTAAGGGTAATAAGAGATGGGGTAGTGGTGTATACAGGGAAAATTGCCAGTCTTAAAAGATTTAAAGAGGATGTGAGAGAGGTTCCTTCAGGGTATGAATGTGGAATAAAAATTGAGAACTTTAATGATGTAAAAGAGGGAGATATTATTGAGGCCTTTGAGGTGAGAGAAGTTGTCCAGGAACTCTAAAATGGTTGTTGGAATAGCTAAGATTGAACTTTATTTTCCTGAACCTAATTCTTTGAAAGCAAAAAGGCAAATCCTTAGAGCTCTTCTTCAAAAAATAGAGGCTAATTTTAAAAAGGTCTCTGTTGCTGAAGTTGATGGGCATGATCTTTGGCAAAGCGCTGTTATTGGAATTAGTATTGTAGGAAAAGATCAAGGGTTTGTGGATAGTAAGCTTACAAGTCTTATCCAATTTATTCAAAAAGAGAGCGCCCTTGATATTGTTAAGGCAGAAATAGAATATCTCTCCTATTGAGGCTATTTTATACATGTCAAGACGCCCAGAAAAGGTAGCCAGGCTCCTCAAAGAGGAAATTTCAAAGATTATTCTTCATGAATTAAATGACCCTATTTTGAAAAATATTATTACTATTACGGATGTTAAATTAGGATCTGATCTTAAGAAAGCTACGGTTTATTTTCGTGTTTTTGGGGCAGATCCCTCTGAGGTTGAAAAGGCCCTAAAAAAATCAAAGGGATACATAAAAAAACTCCTCTCTCAAAAAATAACTATTAAATTTTTACCAGACCTTGAATTTTTGCAGGATACCTCTGAAGAAAGAGAAAAGAGGCTTGAAGAGCTCTTTGAAAAAATAAGGAGTTCTACAAAGTTATAATGGATATTGAAAGGATTCTCTCCTTAATAAAATATTCTGACAAAATTGTGCTGGTTACTCATCAAAATCCAGATATTGACGGTCTTTCTGCCATGCTTTCCTTTGCCCTTGTTTTCTCTGAAAAGAAACCTCTTCCTCTGGTTGAAGAGTTGCCCCCGAATTCTCAATTTCTACACGGCATAGAGAAAGTTAAAATTATTTCTGAAGAAATCACTTTACTTGAGCCTGATTTACTAATTGTTTTTGATGCCCAGTGTGAAAGGAGATTATCAGAAAAGATTAGAAAAGTATTGAGACCAAAAGAAGTCCTTGTTTTTGATCACCATCAGAAAGAGCTTTGTGAGCCTTTTTTTTCCTGCCAACCTCTAAGGGTTATAGATCCTGAAGCCCCTTCAACTACCTATCTTCTTTATAAATTTTTTAAATCAGCTAATCTTCCCTTATCTTCACCGGTTGCTGAAAATCTACTTGCTGGTCTATATTATGACACGGGAAGTTTTAAGTATGAAAATGTTAAGGGAGATATTTTTTTTGTGGCCCAGGAACTTTTAGATTTAGGAGCTCGTCCAAGTTACATTGCTAAGGAACTTTTTGAAAATATATCCCTTGAGCAACTTGAAATAACAAAACTTGTTCTTGAGAGGCTTGAATTATTGAAGAATGGAGAGATCGCCCTTTCTTACCTTACCAAAGAGGATTTTGAGAGGCTTGGAGGTGAGGCTTATCTTAATGACCCTGTAAGTCTTCTAAGGAGCATTAAAGGAGTTAAGATATCTGCTTTAGTAAAAGAGATAGAGGATGGGCTAATAAAGGTAAGTTTGCGAAGTAAAGCTCCTTTTGAGGTTATTGAACTTGCTAAGAAATACGGAGGAGGCGGTCATAAATATGCCTGCGGTTTTAAATTAAAAGGGGAGAGCCTTCCTAAGTTTCTTGAAAAATTTAAAGGAGAACTTGAAGCCTTCTTATGATGAAAAAGTTTTCAGGAATTCTTGTAATAGATAAACCTTACGGTCTTACCTCTACCGAGACTCTTGAGAAAGTAAAAAGAATATTAAAGGTCAAAAAAGCTGGGCATGGAGGCACCCTTGATCCGATTGCCACAGGAGTTCTTCCCATTTTTTTAAATGAGGCCACGAAGGTTGCCCAAATCTTTTTAGAGGGTGATAAGATTTATGAGGGGAAATTTCAACTGGGACTAACTACAGATACCTACGATATAACAGGGGAGATTCTTGCAACTTATGAAGTTAAAGATATAACCCTTGAAAAGCTTAATCAAGTTGCTAAGAAGTTAGTGGGTGATCTTGAACAAATACCTCCGCCTTATTCAGCTGCCAAGTTTAGAGGAAGACCCCTTTATAAATATGCCAGAGATGGACTTTTCATTCCTAAAGAGCCTAAAAAAGTAAAGGTTTATCAATTTGATATCCTCTCCTTTGACGGGAAAGAGGCCTCCTTTTATCTTAAGTGTTCCAAGGGAACTTATGTGAGAAGCCTTGTTCATAGATTGGGAGAAGAACTTGGTTGCGGAGCCGTTCTTTCATCTTTAAAAAGAATTCAAAAAAGTATCTTTACTCTTGAGATGGCTTTAACTCTTGAAGAAGTTGAAAAATTAGTGAAAGAAGATTTAGAAAGAATTGAAGCCTTTCTCCTTCCTATAAATCAGGCCCTAGAATTTCTACCTAAGGTAGTCATAAGTGAAGATTTCGCCAAAAGGGTGAGAGAAGGTAAACAGATTAATAGAACTGCCTTTTTATCTCTGATTAAATTTCAGAAACTTAGTTTTTCTCTTTCAGAAAAATGGATAAGACTAGTTGATCCAAAGGGAAAGTTGGTGGCTATAATTGAAAACCCCCTGCTCTTTAAAGAAAAACCCTATGTTTCCTATTTTCGGGTTTTTAAAGATGAACCTTAAGAAAATAAAAAGTCTTCTCTTTTTACTCTTTAGGGTTTCTCTCTCTTTGGGTATTCTCATTTACCTTTTTAAAAGAACCGATTTTAGCCAACTGAAAATTCTTTTCGCCCAAATTGATCTAAATTACTATTTTCTTGCCCTTTTTTGTGTGATAATTTTTCAGAGTCTTGTTGCCTTGAGATGGAAAAAAATATGTTCTGCCTGGGGGTTTGAAGAAAAGTTCTTTTTTTACTTAAAAAGTTATCTTATGGGTTTTTCTCTTAATACTCTCTTTCCCGGAGTGGTAGCAGGAGATACTTTAAGAGGCTTTAATCTCTATAAAAGAGGGCTTGAATGGAAAAAGACAAGTTTTAGTGTAGTCCTTGATAGAGTCTTTGGGCTTATGGGAATTATGTTTATCCTTACCTTTTCTTTAAGAGGGGGAGCTAATTTCTTGCCAGATAAATTTAGAATTTTATTACAATTTATAGTTTATTCCTCTATCTTCGCCTTTGTAGGTATAGTTTTATTTTTTACCTTTTTTTCTAAGACCACCTTTTTTAATCCTCTAAAGCTGCCATATGTAATAATTCCTTTAGTTTTAGGGATTATTATTCAAATCTTCTTTGTCTTTCAATTCTTATTTCTTGGAAAGGCTCTTCATCTTCCTCTTCGGTTTTCTTTTTACTTCACCATCATACCTATTGTTAGTTTTCTCTCAGCCCTTCCTCTTAGTATATCAGGTCTTGGTCTTAGAGAAGGAACATTGAGTTATTTCCTTCATTTTATGAACTATCCTTTAGAGTATGGACTTTCGTTGGGGCTTCTTGCTTATAGTTTGATTTTAATCTCAGCTATTCCAGGTATAATTTTATATCTTAGAGGAAAATGGAATTAGGCTTTTTTCTAAAAAGCTTTATTACTCTTTTTACTATTATTGATCCGATAGGAGGAGCTCCCTTTTTCTTAAGCATAACCTTGGGATATGAGGAGGAAGAAAAAAGAAAAATAGCTCTCAGAGCCACTCTTACAGCTTTAATTATCCTCACTTTTTTTCTCTTCTTAGGTCCCAACTTACTCTCATTTTTTAATATCTCCCTTCCTGCATTTAAAATTGCAGGAGGGATCCTTCTTTTTATCACAGCTTTGGAGATGCTTATTGGAAAATTAGGGAGTGTAAAAACTACACCAGAAGAGAAGAATTATATTTATGGGAAGGAAGATGTATCTGTTGTTCCTCTTGGAACACCCTATCTTGCTGGCCCTGGTGCTATAACTACAGTTATTATCTTAACTGAAGAGGGAAGTTTTTCGGAAAAATTGATGGTTTTTTTCTCTATCCTTCTTATTTCAGGGATTACTTATATAATTCTTTCTCATTCAAATATAATTTTTAAATTTCTGGGAGAGCTTGGAACAAAAGCGATAGTTAGAGTTCTTGGTTTAATTCTTGCAAGTATTGCTATAGAGTATATTTTTCATGGTCTTAAGGAGTATTTTTTTAGGGCTTGACAAAGAATAAATTTGGATGAAGATATAAAACTTAAATTATTTTGAGGGTCAAGGAGGATTCAAGGTAAAATGGGTTTTACTTTAAAAATTAAACCTGCCAACCGAACTTGGGGAGTTGAATATGCTATTAGAGACATAGTTGAGACCTCAAAGCAGGCCCTTCAACTTGGAAAGGATCTTATTTATTTAAATATTGGGGATCCTGTCAAGTATGGTTTTACAACTCCAAGGCCTCTTATAGAAGCAGCCTATCAAGCCATGCTTAAAAATTATAATTTCTATTCGGACTCCATTGGAGTTCCCGAAGCTATTGAAGCTATTCGAGGTTATGCAGAAAAAAAAGGAATCAAGCCAATAGATATTTTTATTACTCAAGGAGCAAGTGAGGCTATAGAATTTGCTATAGCTGCTCTTATTGATCCTGGAGAAAATATTATTCTTCCCTGTCCATGCTATCCCCTTTATCAGGCAATTATTTCAAAGCTTGACATTGAGCCAAGATTTTATTATCTTGATGAGAATAATAACTGGGAGCCAGATCTTAACTCCCTTGAAGCTTGCATTGACGAAAAAACTAAAGCCGTTGTTATCATCAATCCAAACAATCCTACCGGAGCTATCTATTCTAAGGAGACTCTTCTTCAGATAGTTGAGATAGCCCGAAGATACAAGCTTGTTATTTTTTCTGATGAAATCTATGATCAGTTTGTTTTAGAGGATAATTTTGAGCATATTTCTATTGGTGCTCTTGCAGAGGATGTGCCTGTGGTAACTTTTAATGGTCTTTCTAAATGTTATTTTGCCCCGGGCTGGAGAGTTGGATGGGGTATAATTTCAGGGCCAAAGGAAATCCTTGAGGATTATATTGAAGCTATTCATAAACTTGCCAGAGCACGACTTTGTGCACCTCATCC
>ERZ1669248.158-NODE-158-length-40832-cov-5.440052_pt1 | contig 40832 bp, 42 predicted proteins | sample MGYA00579296_ERZ1669248 | MGnify/ENA primary metagenome ERZ1669248 (study PRJEB41166, sample SAMN08046057) | hot springs metagenome | biome: hot spring; feature: neutral hot spring; material: thermophilic sediment; isolation source: thermophilic sediment from...
GCTCAGGACCCGATGGCGTAGGCCTGCGTGGGTTCAAATCCCACCCCCCGCACTTCACACATATAGCTAAGAACCCTTACTTGGAATCCTTGAGTATGCTTCGAATTATCAGATCCTATCCCGCATCCTTAATCTCATCTTTAATAGTGAGAGGAGGTAAGCGAGGGATTATCATCGAATATCTCACGGCAGGGTTATAAGTTTAGAGTATTCATTACCACCCATAGTGTGTAGCCTTAGCTCTATAACTTGCCCATGCGTATACCCCGTTGTTAACCATATCGTAACCGTTTTCTCCTCACCCGGTCTTAAAGTTAGAGGTAGTGGAAGATTCGAGTTTGCATTAGCCTTGCTGAGGGTTTTTCCATCGATAAATGCCTGGTCTATGGTGGCGGGGTTATCCCCAATGTTCCTTATTCTTAACACAATGTTGAATACTCCTGAGTAGTACACCTCATAAATATTGATATCAAAGTTCTCATAGCAAAACGCCCTAGTGACTGTTACATTGAGCTTGTATTGGAGAGCGTCCCCAGCCTTGATGTAAACCGGAATACTTTCTCCCTGCTTGGAAGAAGCATTATAGATGATGATGTTTAAAGCAACCATATCCTGGGCTTCTAAATTTTCTGTCTCGACTCTCACATATGCGGTTCCATTAAAGCCTATTCCTCCATTAATGGAGACTCTAACCCCTTCCACAAGTACTTCATCAATCAAGATGGAGCTACCGCTTCTACTTCTAAACACTGCTTTAATGTACAAGTCGCCGCAGGAAATGTAAGCTTCTTTAGCGAGGATCTCTACTTCCCCAGACTCCTGGACAAAATCTTTAAGGTGGAAGCACAGGATGCTTGCAACTAAGGTAATGAGAATTAAAACAGCAACGATGTGCAGGGTCTTCATGAAAACCAGCTCCCACTGAGTAAGTTCTTGTTTCCCGAATTTATGGCTTCCGATACTAAGAGGGTTGATTTTTTCAGGTGTTAGAAGAGTCCGTTGCTAGGCATTTTTCAGGCTCTCTATAATTTTCACAGACATAGGCTTCAGGATTCTTAATAACCATGTCGGCAACTCTTTCAGCCAAAACATAAAGGTGTTCGCTCACAACCTCCCTCGTTTTTAAAAATGAAAGCTGCTCCAAATCTATCACCACAGGGTTTTCACCAGGCTTCACCACGACGTCGACCACGAGATCATGGTATTTCACTATTCCTGGCGCGAGTTCCGGCGGCGTGTTAATGTTTATGTAGCTGCCCAGCCAGTTCCCATTCCTGAAATAGTTATGGCTTATCACGTAGGAGCCTTCCTTGATAATTAACAAGTCTCTGTCACCGGGGAGTTTTTCAATGCCTAACCCGTCGTAAACCCCCTCACTAGTGAAAACCCTTTCTAAAACAAGGCAAGCCCTTCCTTGAACAAGTTTGTAATGCTCGAGAAACCCTGGGGTGAGCTCCCTGACTCCTTTAACAGGCGAGTAGTGTAGGATTCTAAACCTCTTTGTCTCAGATATTTTCCTGATAATCCACTCTCTCAAACTACCCCCTACAAGGCTTAAACTACAGCCTTTTCCAGCAAGGTTTTCAACCAGGTCTAGCTCGTCACCAAATCCTAGGTTTTTCAATTCATGATGCCCTGGCACGGTTGGAGTCACTGCCCGTCTCTCATGGTCTAGGATTTTCTTCGCAATACTTGTTACCGAGATTAATCCTATGAACTCCCCGGTTCTCAGCCTGCACGGGTTTCCAACACTCTTCGCCGTCTCCATCAACCTCTTATACTCCTCCAACAACGCGTCTATTTCAGCCTCAACATCCCTCGGGTCCGCGAACCTCGCGCTGCTCCTGAACTTCACCCCGAGCCCGGAGCCTATGAGCTTGGATAAAGCTATGGCGGAAAGCTTGTTCTTCAACACCCTATCCCTGATGTATTCGGAGAAAACTATTCTAGGGTTTCCGTGGATGAGAGAGACAAAATCTCCGAGCATTTTGAACTCTCGGGTAAGCTCAACAAGCTCACCCTCACTCCACGAGGGCTTGGAAACCCCTACAATGACCTTATCGTTCACGGACAAGCCTTTACAATCCCTCAACACTCCCTTGAAATCACCCACATCTACAACGCAAGCCCCGGGCACTGTTTTTTCAACTCTTCCAAGATAGATCGAGTTTACCTCAATCCTCGAGGCTTTCCTAAAGACGAACTTTAAACTTCCTGAGAGTAAGTCGAAAATGGACCTAGCCTCAGAGGGTTTGCCTATGATAAGGACTGAATCATCCTCAGCGTCCTTCACCGTTGCATCGGGAGGAGAGTTGTCGAAGCCTATGTTAAGCCTATTGGCTATTACCTCGCTTGGCTGGACAATCCTGTACCCGTGTTTCAAAAATAGGTGTGAGAGGGCGGTTGCGTATATCCCTCTGACACGTACCTTGGTCAAGACCAGGGCTCCTCAGTCATGGATTGTCTCAAGTATTGCTATGATCTGCCAGATCTTAGTCCTAGTGTTCAAAGGCATGTTAGGATCCTGGCTAACCTGGTCTAGAAGGCTGATCGCGTTTGCAGCCTTAACGCCCGGGGTCAGTTTTTCATCGCGCAACTGGTTTAAAGCCTCCGTGGCCGCTCTTCTAATATTCCTGGGAACAGCTGTGTCGTTAACTATGCTAACTAAAAGGTAGATAGCATTCCTTAACTTAACCTCGTTGTCAGGCACCTTCGCCATCATAATCACCTGTTAACCATCCCTCATAAACATATATGAGTGTGATTAATAAAACTATTATGGAGAGATGGTTGGAATGGGTGAGAGAAAAGACTATACTAAGATCATGGCCGAGTACTTGAAAGCAGGTGCAACAATGCTATCGCTAACATGCCCTGTCGAAGGGTGCGGCCTTCCGTTGTTCAAGCTTAGGTCGGGAGAAATCGTCTGCGCGGTTCACGGGAAAGTCCACTTGGTTAAGAGCGATGAAGAAGTCAAGGAGATAAGGGAAAGGATTACGTTGATAGGAGTGCTAGACAAGCTCGAGGAGAAAACGCTCAACATAATAAAGGAGCAAAGCGAGAGCGAGGATGTGGATCCCAGGGAGATAATAGGCTGGCTCGAGGTTTTAGAAAGAATTAGAAGATTGAAGGAAATCAGCCGGGAGAAGCAGTCTTTGCCGAAGCCGCCGTGAACCCCCGGAGTTTCCCTAAACCATGCCGCTACTAAAGAGCGATCTAACCTTCTCAAGTACTTCCGAGTAGACTGCTTGCACTTCTCTTGTAGCGTCAACCTCCAAGAGCCATCCCTGGGCAACCATTCTCTTATAGTTCTGCCTAACCCTGTTGAGAAACTCTTTCTCCTCGAACTCGGGGAATCTTGAAGGGAGCCCCTGCCTCCTAGCCATGGCTACCTCGGGGGGAATGTCAAGATATATTGCCAGGTCGGGTTTCAAAGCATACTTGTTCACTTCCACAACCCACTCGAAGGGAGCCCCCATGGCTGACTGGTAGGCTATACTGCTGTAGAAATACCTGTCCGAGACCACGCAAACCCCTTTCTCAAGCATTGGCTGTATCAGGGTTTTCACATGGATAAGCCTGTCGAGGGCGAAGGCTAAGGCGTCAACATAGGCATCCCTGTAGGAAGAATACTCCCCTTTAACGGCTCTAACTATTAGCGAGTCTGTTGGCTCGTAAGTGTAAACAGCCTCCATCCCCTTTGATTTAAACATGTCTATTAGCATTTTCGCAAGCGTGGTTTTCCCCGCACCATCAATGCCTTCTAACACTATGAAAAACCCTCTACTCAACCGTGACATAATCCTCCCCTTCCCTATGTGTAACAAGTTTCTTGTTGGATAATATTGTTGAAAACTCTTCGAACTCCTCGACAATAAACAGGGGGATGCCCGCTAACACGCATCCTGCTATTAAGATAGGCTCCACCTCCTTAACGATCATGCAGCATGGATGGACGTTGTTCTTTTTCAAAGCATATATGATGTATGAGCCCACAGTGCTTCCTCGCGAACCCTTGAAAACAAGCACTCTTCCAGCCATCTCAACTTCGCCAACGTCTGCTCTGACAACTCCTCTGATAGGGTCTACTTCACCGAAGAAGCTTAAGTACTGGTTTAAAACAACAGGTTCTCCGGAGCAGTCGCCATCAACCACTCGTTTAATCCTCCATTTCAAACTCACGTTTCCCCCTCCCCATTGTGATTAAGCGTAGATGCTTTCAACTATCTCCTTTAAGCCTGCAATACCTGCTTTAAGCCCATGTATCTTCCTCATGTAGAAATATGCCTTTCCACTATTCGTCAACATGTAATCATATTTCTTCTTTAACACGGATACGACAGGGCAGGTTCCCAAGGCTATGTCCACCTTCCGCGACAAGAGGAATTTCATCAGGGGAGAATAGGTGGAGGCAAGCTCAGGTGGCATTGTAACGAGAAGCTTGCCCCTCCTGGGCTCTCGATATTTTTCAAGTAAGCGCTTGAGAGCAACAAGCTCTTCTGGATGCGTGTGGGGACATCCTATATATCCTAAAACAGTCCCGCCTAGACCAGGCAACTCTCCAACATATTTTTCCACGTCGCTAGGTTCCAGGGTAATGGTTTCCTCTATCTCTGTTTTATAAGTTTCCCTAGGGGTTATGCCGTCGAGCACTGCTAGTGCATGGGATCCGGATGCCGCCATCGCTGCCAGTAGAGCTTTAATCTCGTGTAAAGGTTTCTCCCTAATCTTTACGACGGGGATGTCCCTAATGTTTTCCCCAATCCACAAGCCGGCTAGAGATAGGGGCTTATTATCAATTAATGGTGATAATTCGACCAGAACCCTTGCAACCCTGTTTTCAAGACTATGAAGACCGTGAAGATATGTGAAACCGGTTAAGGCTGAAGCCAGCGCTAAGGGCCCGCCCTCACGGTTTGTTCTAGCCCCGAAGTAGGAGTTGGCGAAAATCACGGCACTGCTCTCGCCCCATGCCAAGTGCTCGCCCGGCATCGGCGGTCTATGGTAGTAGGGTATGCAGGTGAACACGGGCTTACCGCCCATTCCAACCAGTGATTCATCTATCAATGCCTGCTTGCTGAAATACTTGTTGTCAATTACCTGGGAGAGCATTCCGTAGTCGACGCAGCCTGGGTTTATGGTGGTGTAGACTCGGAACCTTGGCCTCTCCCTGTAGAAGTCTCTTAAGAACTCCAGCCCGGGTTCGCCTATGTTCGAGTATGAGACACCGGATACGTGTGCATGTGTGATTTCCACAAGTCTGTCAGAGCCCAGGGCCTCGCCTACTTTCACAATTATCTCGAGCGCTTTAGCGTAAACCCATCCGAACTCTCCTTTAAGCATTCTCTCCTGAAAAGGAGTGAGATACATTACTCGACAACAACCCTCCTATACTTATCCCATGGTTCATTGAATGGTTTCACAGCGAGGAAAATAATCTTATCCCCAACCCCTTCCCTGCTCCTGGGTTCTAGAGTACTGCCTTTGATATTTTTTAAGATTATTATGTCCTCGCTCCCTTTAAGCCTGGTAGCCAACGCCCACTCTATTTCCAATGGATTGTCGACGTCAATATCTTCGTCAACGATGAACACGTGTTTAACGCTAGGGTGGGCAGATATCGCAGCTAGTCCTGCTAGTTTCGCCTCGCCAGGGGAGTTCTGCTTCAACGATATGGCTACGTGGAGCCATCCGCCCCCGCCCTCGGTTAGCCGGACCTTCACAACCCCTGGGGCTACTTTCCTAACCTCCTCGTATATTAAAGGCTCCCTAGGGAAGCCCATTAGGAATTGGTGCTCCCATAACCCGGGGATTATTGCGTGGAATAGTGGGGTTTGGTGCTTGTTAACGTAGAATCCTGCTGGTTTGAAAACCGGCTGAAGCCTCTTACCATCCAGGAGCATCAGTATGTCTGTGAAAGGCCCCTCCTCGGCGAGTTCTCTTGATAAGACTCCTTCCACGACTACGCTGGCGTTTGCAGGTACAGGTATCTTGTACAATGGGGTTTTAACAACCTTGTTGTAGCCCGACATTGCCGCTGCCACGGATGCTTCGAAAACGCCTAACGGGGGAGTCATCGCAGCTGCTAACTCGAAATAGGGGTCTGCCCCAAGAACCATTGCGACTGGGGCGTCAACGCCTCTATCATGGTATTTCTTCATCAGGAAGTGGAGCTGCCTCGGGACTACCCTAATCGGGGCTTCTGCAGGGGATTTGTACATGGTTCTATGGTAGCTAGCGTTGCACGTCCTCTCGTAGCAGATGATGTATATGGAGCTTGTCAAGTACCGTGAACCATCATCCCTATAATACTTCACGAATGGGAGAGAGTCAAGCGTGTAGTCCCTTCTCTCAAAGTAGTCGTCGAACTCCACGGTATCGAGCGGTGCAGGATTCTCCAATGCTTTAATAACTCTACTGTAAACCTCTAAGTCTGTGGTAGCTTCAAACAAAGCATACACGTCTTTCCTCGCAGTCACCAGGTTGGTGTAGCCTGTGAACTCTGTTCCTTCAAGTTCGAACAGGAAGAGTTTTCCACGGTTTGAGGATGCTAACCGGGTGATTGCATAATCTCTCTCTACTTTTCCTAACTCCTCAACGGGTTTTCCGGCTTTACGGGCTGTTTCACGTATCAACTGTAGAGGGTTCAAGAGGACACCTCCAAAAACTCCTCGGTGAAATCATCCCTGAGCTTTATTGTTGAAACCTTCAGCTCACTAATCTTATCCGTGAACCTTGTTTTAATAATTATCCTCCTCCCTTGGAAATCAATTTTATCGATTAAAGCAGGGTAGTCTAAGCTGCCGTTGGAGACGGCGGCGTAGAGATTTCTCTCGGCGCCGGGTTCGAAAACAGCTATTTTAGCCACTCCAAACTCCTTTTTCAACCCTTCCTCCTCAACCCTTCTTACACTGCCGGCTAAGTAGAGCTTATCTGGGAGAAGTGAAGCGTGAGAGATTTTTCCTTCAACGTATTTCTCCACGCTTGCAACATCTACTGGAACACCTTCAAGGATGGGAAGACCATTGATGATTAGGTTTTCAAAATCGAGTTTAACTACTGGTGCCTCGTGAAGAAACTCTCTATATTTCATGCTTCTAAGAATTCTCCGCTCATCCCTGCTTCTAACCTTCCTCGTAGCAGGTATATTGAACTCTACCACTCTAACACCGTGAGCGCTGAACTTTCTGAAGTAAGGGGAGATATCGGCTCCGAAAACAACTATAACATCTGGTTTTAGAGCTGAAATAAGTGAAACCTTGTACCTCAGCCCTTTTTCATCTCTGATCCAGCCGTCAGTATCCACGATAACGTGAGTGCTCCCGGCTTTGAAGTATTCGGAGGCTAGTTCTTTAACAGCATTTATTATTTTCCAGATGTTTACGTGAGGCTTTACATCACCGATGAACCGTAGCTTCTCCGGCTTAGCCTCCCCTACCCATAGCACGGGCTCCGTAATCCTTCCAGCTGATACGAAACCGGGTGGTCCAATATTTGACTGGCCTACATCACCATCAACTATTGCGGGGCTCCCGCCCTTCTGCAACACAATGTTTGATAAGAGGGTTGCGAAAGATGATTTACCGCTATCGGTCCCGCCCACCAGCACTATTAGTCTACCAGGGTTTGAGGCCAGTTCCTGGCTGAGAGCGTACTTGGCAAGGTAGGGGTCGTCTTCCTCGAGGGGTTGCACGGAGGCTTCTTCACCCATCACCAAGTCCAGTTCTGAATCCTCAAGGGCCCGGATTATGTAGGTTTTAGTTTTATGAACTATCACCCTAGTTTTTTCAACGAATACTTTTCCGAGAACATCTATGGCGCCTTTCTTGACAAGTATGCTCACAGGCCCGTAAACCTTTAAGAAGCCCCCTTTTGAAACGCTTAGCTCGGGTGTCATGACACCTCAACACCCTTTTTCAAAGCTATCCGGTAAGCCGCGTACACGTCCTTGAACCTGAAAGGCCTGAGCCCTCTTTTCATCTTCCCGGCTATATACCGGATTTCGTCGCGGCTTTCAATAGCTGGGGAGGTTTTCTCCTCGGATACTATTTCAAAAGGTATTCTAAACTCCTTGCTTAAAACCTGCACCAGCTCTAATCCTTTAGGCGAAGCCCCTATTTTCACCCGGAAGCTCCGCGAGGGAATGCATTCTAGAAAATACTTCAAATCCTTTATGAAGCCGAGGAGATCGGTTTTCCCATAGTCTACCAGGGTTCCATCACCTAGGGCGACATAAGTGATGTACTTTCCTGGATCAACGCCTATGACGAGTTCGCGGAAGCTTTCAATTAGATATGTGGCTAAAACCGCCTGCTCGATCTTCCTGCAGTCATGCTTGGGGTCGTAAACCACTTCTAAATCCTTTCTCTCGGAGACGCTGTCAGCAATCTCCTTGTGATCGGTGTAGAAGACGCTTGATAACGGGATTTCACCGGGTTCATAGTAGTAGCTGAATAACACCCCCCGCTTCCTCAATAATTCCCGGACCTGCATAAACCATTCAGGGTTGTAGATGGCGATGACAAGGTGTTTTTTCTGCAACCTCTTAAACCATTATAATGGTTAATATTCCCCGGCTTATAATATCTATTGGGGATTGCGATAAGGAGCAGGGGGTTAAGGATTCACGACCTGGTTTCGAAGTCCGCTATGTGCTTGTTCTACGGGGTAGCGGGAGCCGGTAAAACCAATATCTTGCTGACCCTGACAAGGGATTTGTGCAGGGAGGACGGCCCCTGCCTCTACATTTCCACTGAGGAAACGTTGCACTACGAGAAAGTGGGTAAGCAGGCTGAAAACTATGCTAACACGTTGTTCGCAGAGGTTCACGAGCTTGACAAGCTGCTGGAACTGTTCCTACAGCTTAGCTACATGGATTTTCGAATCCTGGTCGTAGACAGCATCAACTCTCTCTACAGAGCGGTTGCATACGAGGAGTCTTCCCTAGCCAAGTTCACTTTTTCACTGGGTTTTTTAAGAAGCATGAGCGTGCAGAAGGGTTTTAAAGTATTGGCGTCAGCACAGGTTCGGGCTGGAGAGGATGATGTTGAAGCCTCCGGCATGAGCCTCTTGGAATACTATTTCGACACGGTGTTTCAAGTAGGGTTTGAAAGGGATAAAAGGTTTGTCAAACTTGTCAAGCCAAAATATAAGGTGCCCCTGGTTAATTACTTTGAAATAAATGAGAAGGGAGCAGTGTGGGTGTAGCATGATAGAGGAGTATGTGTACTGGCTGGTGAAATTCTACATCCCAGTAATGGTTGCTAACGGGACTCCAGTACTTGTTAAAGGCGTGTTTCGAATAGACTCCGGTAGAGCCTTCGTCGACAGGAGACCTCTGCTCGGGTCGAACAAGACCTGGGAGGGTTTGCTCATAGGTGTTACCTATGCTTTTGTAGCGAGCTCGCTCATCTCTATTGTTTTCGACAACCCCTTCTACATTATCGGGGGGCTTGCAGGCCTCTTCGGGCTTTTAGGGGATTTAGCAGGGGCTTTCCTTAAAAGGAGGCTGGGGATTAAACCCGGTGACCCGCTCCCGGTGGTCGACCAGCTTGACTTCGTAACATTCTCCACGCTCTTCTACCTTGCAGTAGGTTTTGAGGAGTTCGCGGAAAACCCTGGCTACATTATTTCAACCTTCCTGCTCATATTGCTTCTCCATGTTGCCGCGAACAACTTGGCTTACTACATGGGTTTGAAGGATAGGAGATGGTAATATTTTTAATAGGATTTTCACGTTAAAGGAGTTAATTGAAGGTGTTTACGAATGAGGATACCGAAGGTAATAACGACATACTGCCCCAAGTGCAGGACACACACCGACCACTCAGTAGCGATCTACAAGCACGGTAAGAGAAGGAGCCTTGCCGAGGGAGAGAGAAGGTATGCTAGGAAGAAGAAAGGCTACGGCTCAAAAAGGAAGCCTGAGCAGAAGCGTTTCGCCAAGGTAACTAAGAAGACCGTGTTAAAGCTTAAATGCACCAAGTGCGGATATACCTTCCACACCGAGGGTATAAGGTTGAAGAAGGCTGAGCTGGTAGAGGTGGGTAAGTAGGTATGAGGAAGAGGAAACTACTCATACCTCAGCCTCGAAGCCGCTTCTACAAGGTAATATGTAAAACCTGCGGCGCTGAAAACATTGTTTTCAGCCACGCATCTTTCCCCACGAGATGCAAGGTCTGTGGAACACAGCTTGTGAAACCCACTGGTGGAAGAGCCCTAGTGCTCAAGGATAAGTCGGAAATCGTTGCGGAACTAGGCTAACCTATTCTTTTCTGGGTTAAGTTTAAATTAACTCCTGAATTATCCAATCAAAATGATGCGGGGGTGCCCGAGCTTGGTCAAAGGGGTCGGGCTTAGGACCCGATGGCGTAGGCCTGCGTGGGTTCAAATCCCACCCCCCGCACTCTTCTAAATCGTTCTAGCCCAGGAATTTGAAATTATCATAGTGGGATAATAATCAATTATGCGCTATATTAATAAAGAAGTGATAAAAAGTTAGGGTTATAACAAGCTATTGCTGCTCCTGGGGAGGGGTTTCACGGGAGGGGGCCTTCCCGGTGGAAGCTTCTTTCCTACCCTTGCCGGGTTTCTGCTGAGCAGCTTGCTTAAGCTCTTCAACCTCCTGCTTCAACCTCTCCAACTGCGCTTTCAGCTCTGCAACCTCTTTTTCCTTCTCAGCAAGCTTTTGAACAGGATCGTATAGCACATGGTTTCCAGCACTGCATAAGAGTCTTCCTTCCTCATCAATCGTAAAATCTTGCCAGCCGTGCTCAGGGCATTTAACCTTCCCCGTTTCCCTGGAGAACTCTAACCCAGATAGTTTCTCATATATTTTTAAAACGCGTTCGTCACGATTGGCTGGTTTCTGTTCAACGGAGACCACCTGCCCAGTAACTATCCATGGAGGGATCCCGATTGTTTTGAGGAAGTCGGGGAGCTTTTCATAAGGAATGCTTATCCTGCCAAGTAATCCCGGTATTTCAACCTCCACTCTCCTAGCCCTGTCAAGGTTCTCTATGATCCTTATTCCTTTGAAATCTTCAATACTCTTATACACTCGCTTTATTACAAGTATAAGATATGTAAACAATCCAAGAGCTACTGCGGCCAGAACCCCCGCGGCAATAACCACCTGTAGGAGTAGTTCACCGGTGAGTTCAACCATATAACCACCTACACAGGATTTACTTGTGGGAAGGATTTGAAACTCCTACATTCTCCGTGAATACGAGTTTTCCCCATACACTCTATACGCGTATAAAAAATACGCATTTCCAACCCCACTTTTATACATTAACTTTATCCCCACAAATATTTAAACATTGTTGAAGAACAGGCATGAAAAACTTAACGCCGGGGGCGGGATTCGAACCCGCGCGCCCCGCAGGGGGCAGTGGGTCTCCCGGGAGAAGCCGGAAAGTCTCGAGCCCACCCCCTTAGACCGCTCGGGCACCCCGGCCGATCTAAATAGTATTGTGTAGGGCTTTTATAATGTTTAAAAGCCCCTCAAAGCCGGAGGTTTCTTCACCGTTCGGCTAGACGCCTGACGGCTCATCATCGGGTATGTTTTTAACAATGTTTTGAAAGGCAAATATTTTTTACCTGTAACCCTGGATCGCCTGCTTAACGAAGTATTTGTACACGGGGCTGGGCCTGAGCGGTCTGCTTTTAAACTCAGGATGTGCCTGTGTTCCAAAGTAGAACACTTTATTATCCGCTAGCTCAATTATCTCGGCGAAGCCTTCCTCGCTCCAGCCACTGACTTTCAACCCCGCCCTCTCCAAAACCTCGACATACCTCGGGTTTACCCCGTACCTGTGCCTGTGCCTCTCATAGACTTCGGGCGCGTTGTAAACCTCCCACGCCCTCGTATTCTTCACTATCACTATCTTCTTATCACCAAGTCTAAGGGTTCCCCCCATGCTTGAAATGTTTCTTTGGCTTGGAAGCAAATCTATCACAGGATAGGGAGTCGCCGGGTCCAGCTCGGTGCTGTTAGCACCTGTTAATCCTAGCACGTTCCTGGCTGCTTCCACAACCATTAACTGCATGCCGAAGCAGATGCCCAGAACTGGCTTACCGCTCTCCCGGAGCAGTTTTATAGCCTTGATCTTACCTTCACTCCCCCTTCTCCCAAATCCTGGGAGAAGGATGGCTCCATCATTCTCGAGTAATTCCTCAGGGTTTTGCATGCCCTGCTCAATCTCGGTTGCCTCATACCAGTTTAGAACTAGCCTGACTTTTTCCCAGACAGCAGCGTGTCTCAGGGCCTCCACTATGCTGATGTAGCTGTCTCGAACCTTAGTGTATTTTCCGATAAGGGCTATTTTCACAGGCTTAGCTGATTCCTCATAGTTTTTAATAAACCCTTTCCACTCATCAAGCCTGATCTCTCTCTTCTTAGACAATCCCAGCCTGTTTAACACATAGTCTGCAACACCTTGCTGGTGAAGGATTAAGGGAACCTTGTAGATGAAGTCCACGTCGGGACTGCTGAACACAGCGTTCAAGGGCACGTTACCGTATAAGGCTATCTTATACCTCGCATCATCGTCGAGATAGGTTAGCGATCTAACTATTATGGCGTCTGGCTGGATACCTATTCTCCTCAGTTCTTGAATACTGTGTTGAACAGGCTTCGTCTTAACCTCGCCGCTAGAAAGGACCGGGGCTAGTGCCACGTGAATGAACATAGTGTTGGCCACTCCTTCCTCGACGCGGAGCTGCCTAATCGCTTCAAGGAATGGGAGACCCTCAATATCTCCCACCGTGCCGCCTACCTCGACTAGAACTATTTCAGACCCCGAGTCCTTCGCAATCCTTCTAATCCTATCCTTAATCTCGTTAGTCACGTGCGGGATAACTTGGACACACTGCCCCAGGTAATCCCCTCTCCTCTCTTTCTCCAGGACGCTGAAGTATATTTGACCAGATGTTATGTTGTTGTTTCTAGACAAGTCGGTGTTGAGAAAGCGCTCGTAATGCCCTAGGTCGAGGTCTGTTTCACCACCGTCATAGGTGACGAATACCTCGCCGTGCATGTAAGGATTCATTGTTCCAGCGTCAACGTTCAGATAGGGGTCTATTTTCACAGCGGTAACAGTGTAGCCAGCATCTTTCAGGAGTAAGCCTATGGAGGCTGTGGTTATACCTTTCCCGAGGCCTGATAGAACGCCTCCTGTTATGAAAACATACTTGGTCATGCGCCCATGAGAATCTATGAAAATTCTTGATTTATAAATCTACTCCTCCATAAGAAAACCCATGGTCTCCAACATTAAGTACAGGTATATTGGCTGGTTAGAGATACATAAAGCCTTGTCTATCTTGGCGAAAAGAGTTCTCGAGGAGTACAGCCCTGACACGATAGTGTCGATTGTCAAGGGAGGGCTGATACCTGCGAGAATAATTGGCGACATACTAGGTATTGATGAGATAGGCTATGTGGGCGTGAAATTCTACAAGGGGATTGACAAGAGGGGGGAGAAGCCGTTCGTGACTTTCACGGCTCTTCCCAGGCTTGACTATAAGAAAATCCTCATCGTTGACGACGTCATAGAGTCTGGGAGAACAATAAACACTGTAGTAGATTTACTGTCAAAATACAATTACTCAGGGTTGAAGTCCCTGGCTATCTTCGTCAAGCCGTGGAGCCCGCTTAAGCCTGACTACTACTATGAAGTAGTTGACAAGTGGGTTGTGTTTCCATGGGAGATATGTGAAACGGTGAGGGAAGGCTTAGACATTACCCCGGATTTAGAGGATCCCTCGATACTTGACCATTGCACTCCTGCTTCAAGGGCAGAAAGAAAGCCGTGAGCACGACGTAGCCGAGAAGAGTCAGTAAAATACTGTACAGTAAGTAGGCTTCCTCGGCGAAAACCATTAGGGAGATTGAATCCAGCAGGCTGATAACCCAGTAGTTGGGGTTCTCTATGTGAGCATGCCCCCACCAGCTCACCGGAAACATGAAGAACCATATAATCACGAAGATTGAGTATATTATTGACAAACCTCTCCTGCAAGTATTGAAGCGGTCTATGACAAAGTACATGCTGGTGAAACCCATCATCGGGGCGAAGTATTGATAATTAACCCTCCAGTAGGTGGTTAGAAATATCAAGTATGAGATGTAAAAATTCTCTAGCGCGGACTCCATGCTGAACCGTTCTTTAAACAGCTTCAAGAAGAGGAGAGTGAATAGGAGGAGAACAGGGATCCACCAGTTCGACGTCACCCAGGTGAAGTCTCCGCCTGTTTTCGAATTCATATAGGTTGCAAGGCTTGAGAACCCGTTGAAACTGTAGCAGAGAGGCGGTGTGTATCCTGGTGTACCAGTGTTTTTCAAAGCCTGGTAGTATATAATTAAGCTTCCAGGACAGAAGAGCTCGAAGGGCATGTAAGTAATAAGCAAGCCGGTTGCGAAGCCTAAAACCCCGGCAACCACCCTCTTCACCTCTTTAAGGAAAGGTCTGCAAGCGTAAGCTGCAATGACAAGTGCTGGCAAAATAACGTTAGGCTTTACTGCGACGGAGAGACCTGCGAGAGCAGACACTATAACAGTGTCTCTAACAGAGTCGATGCCCCGTTTTAGAAGAAGGAGAATGGATAATGCTTGAGGAAAGAACGCTACCGCGTCGAACATTCCGTATATTGATGAGATGTAGATTGTAGCAGGGTTTAAGTAGTAAAAACCTGTTGCTAACAGTGCCTTCCGAGGAGATAGTTGTTTAACAATAAGGTAAATGGTTAATGCCGATAAGGTATCGAATAGTATGAAAACTGATTTAGAAGCGATGATCCAGTCCACTGGGACGTACACATGGTATACTCCTGCCTTCCAGAAATGGGCTACAGGTGTCGGCGCAAGCATTCTCGGGACTGATAAGAGAATTACTAGGATGGGGCCGTACGGGTATGGCCATGGATACGGCCAGTTTTCACCTATGTGCGATCCTGTACTGGAGTATTTGAAAAAGCAAAGGGTTTTAGATAGGAAAGTATCAGCGAAGCCTGCGAACTGGGCTATGTCGCTACCGCTCGTGTATGGAGCTAGGGAAAGCCTGACTATCAGCCCTGCTCCAATAATGATGACTAGAAGTGCTACGTGACGGGTTACCCGTATTCTCAAGCTATATTCCCCGCATCAGGGCGACGAGCAGTCTCTGGAGTCTGCGGGGCATTGACGCGAGAGGGGTGGGCTGCCTATAGATTAAACCCCAGTGCTTCACGTATTTCTCAGAGGACTTATCAAGCAACTCCATGTCTTCGCTGTCAAGACTTATTGATAAAGCCTTAGCATACTCTGTAATTCTTGCAGGATTAGTGGTTCCGACAATGGGTATTGCGCCCTTGTTAATCAACCATGCTAAGGCTACGGCTGATTTAGGTGCGCCGTGCTTCACAGCCACCTGGTTCAACGCGTCTTGAAGCTCCCTGTCTTCTGAAGCGGTTTTAAACACGCTGTCCACTCTCTGGGCAAACGTCTTAGCCCTTGTTAAACCGGCTAGGGCTCCTTTAGCGAGAGGGCTCCACGCTAATAAGGCTATATTGTTTTTTCTCATGTAGTCGAGGAGCTCGTTCTCCACCAATCTGTACGCGAGGCTGTACTGTAGCTGGTTGGCAACAGGCTCTAATCTCTTAGTACAGCTTAACGCTTCCTCCAGCTCCTTCAACCCGTAGTTTGACAGCCCGTAAGCAGTAACGTAGCCCTGGGTCACAAGGGATTCCAGAGCGTTGACAACACGGCATATTTCATCCTTTTTCCGAGGAGGCCAGTGGTGGAGAACTATATCCGGTTTAAACCCCAGCCTCTTATGGCTGTTTTTAAATGCTTTCAGGAACTCTTCGAAAGCAGGTTTGCGGAATCCAGCGATTTTCGTTACCACTACGAACTCTTCCCGGGCGTTGAGTCTGAGAACAGCTTCGCCGAGCAGCCTCTCCGATCTCCCATTCCCATATATTTCAGCAGTATCGATCAGGTTTATACCGTGTGCCATTGCCGTGCTTAAGAGCAGTGAAACCTGCATCGTGGACAGGCTTGTACCCCACAGTTTTGATGAAAACTGCCATGTTCCAAGACCGAGCCTGCTGACCTTCAGCCCTGCATGCTTCAGCTCGATCAATGCCATAAAACCACCTAGGGTTGCACGGTGAAGTAAATCCTCTTCTTATTCTTCCCCTTGTTCTCAATCCTAAGGAGAACGATCTCACCTATCTCCAACGTATTCCTCACGTGAGGACCGCCATCTGCCTGCACGTCAACCCCAGGTATCTCAACTATTCTAAGCCTATCCACGGAGGGCGGCATTTTAGCAGCCAGCTTCACCACGCCAGGTATCTTCAGCGCATCCTCTCGTGGTAGCCAGTAGATTCTTACCTCCAGAGCCTGTTTAACAATTTCGTTCGCTTTTTCAACAGCCTTTAGGAATGCTTCTCTGTCGAAAACCTCCATGCTGTAGTCATCGTACCCGTATTCCTCGGAGATGTTTCCGCCGGTTATAAGGGCGTTGTAGTCTCTGTACATTATAGCCGATAATATGTGTGCAGCTGTGTGAAGCCTCATCAACCTGTATCGCCTATTCCAGTTAAGCTTCAACCACACCTTGACTCCTACGGGAGCATCCACTCCTTTTTCAAGCTCGTGGATCAATAATCCTGAATCCTTGTCATAATATACGTTTACCACTGGGATTTCAAGCCCTTTGAGAACAACCCATCCCGTGTCATTATCAACACCACCGCTCTTGGGATGAAAGATTGTCTTATCCAGGATGAGCTTGTTTGGAAGAGTCTTGAGGACTGTGGCCTCCAACTCTCTCAGATAAGAATCATGCTGGTAAACCAGTTCCGTCAAACTCTGCACCACTGTGAGTTAATATCTTGCCGGAGAATATTTAACTTAATAATAGCCGGGCGGGGATTCGAACCCCGGTCGCGGGGTATCTTCCGAGCGGACCAAAGCCCCGCATCCTTGGCCGCTAGACGACCCGGCTATCAATAGAAGTATATTTCCAGAGGGATTTTTAACCTTCATTGCTTAGGAGGCTGATTTAAAAACTTTTTCAACGAGGCATTTTTTAAGTATTTCTAAAAATTTATAAGGGGATTATTTCAAAGATTTAAAGGCTGGTGTTTCCTTATGGAGAATACCCATGTTGAGAATACTTCTGTAGAAACAGGCAAGGAGTCGAAGCCGAAGCCACCGTGCCCGCATGAGAAACTAGTGTACGATAGTGAGCACGGGGAGTATGTTTGCCTGGAAACAGGCGAGGTTGTTGAGGAGAAAATAATAGATGAGAGGCCGGAGTGGAGGGCCTTCACCCCGGAGGAGCGGGGTAGGAGAGCTAGGACTGGAGGACCATTAACCACTACTGTTCACGACATGGGGTTTGCAACCGCTATCGACTACTCTAACAAGGATGCTGCGGGCAGGAAGCTTATGGGTAAGAGGCAGGAGTTGATAAAGCTTAGGAAGTGGCAGGCTAGGACGAGGATACTCACAAGCATGGATAGGAATTTGGCGCAGGCAATGAACGAGCTGGAGAGACTGGGAGACTTGTTGAACCTTCCATCACACGTTAAGGAGGAAGCTGCTAGAATATACAGGGAGGCGGTTGAGAAAGGGCTTGTAAGGGGGAGAAGCATTGAGAGCGTGATAGCTGCAGCTGTTTACGTTGCGTGCAGGGAGCTGAAGGTTCCGAGATCGCTTGATGAAGTGTCAAGGCATACCCGTATAGGGAGGAAGGATATTGCAAGATGCTACAGGCTACTTCTCAGGGAGCTGGATATTAAAGTAGGCACCACCGACCCTGTCGACTACGTTCCTAGAATAGTTCACGCACTAGGGTTGCCGGGCACTGTTGTTAAGAGAGCTGTCGAGCTCTTAAACGTGGCAAGGGAGCACGGGGTCACAGGGGGCAAGGATCCCGCTGGGCTTGCGGCTGCGGCTGTTTACGTGGCAGCCCTGGAGGTTGGCGAGAAGAGGACTCAGAAAGAGGTAGCCCATGTCGCAGGAGTTACTGAGGTAACGGTGAGGAACAGGTATAAGGAGCTGGCGAAAATTTTTGGTTTAGACGCAAACGCTGTTTGATAGCGGGCTAGTCCAGTATCAAAATGTTTTCAGGCTGGAAGCCAAACTCGTCAATCAATATTTGTTTAACCTTGTGCCTATGATCTCCTTGAAGCTCGATCCTGCCTTCTTTGAAGGTTCCGCCAGTAGCTAGCTTTGTCTTAAGGGTTTTAGCGATTTGTTTTAAAAGATTCTTATCGTCTGGAAGCCCTTCTATTATTGTTACTTCCTTGCCAAACTTCCTCTCGTCAAGCCTTATCTTGATAACCTGTTGCTCTATGGATAGCTGCTCGCACAGCTCCGGAGGAAGTCCACCGCAGAGAGACTCGTCCAGGCTCGAATACATCACCATATCCAACCTGTACCTGTTTGTGTCTATAATAATTATCTAGCACTCCCTTAAAAATTTATAATTAGGATAACGGCTTGGATTAGGTTGGGTGAGGCTATGGTAAAATACAGATGTGGTAGATGCGGCCACGTGTTCGACCCGGAGGAGATGAAGGTTTTCGGCAGAGGCAAGGTCAAGTGTCCCAGGTGCACCTACGAGATAGTTTATAAATTGGCTAAGCCTTACAGGCTTGTCAAAGCTATTTAGCAATTCTAATAGATTTATCCATCGCCATTACTTCTAGGATGATTTTCCCGGCCAGCGCGCTTGTAACATCGTTAACGTCCACTAACGGGTTAACCTCGACCAGGTCGAAGCCCATCACCCTGCTTCCGGACTCGAATATTTTCTTGATAACTCGTAGAAGTGTGAAGGGGTCCATGCCTAGCGGCTCAGGGTTTCCAACCCCTGGAGCGTAGGCTGGGTCTACAACATCGATGTCCAGGCTGATATAGGTTCGGCCAAGGTTTTTAAACTCCTTACTCACCGTTTCCAGATCCTTCAAGTCCAGGATGTTTAGCATTCTCAACCCGGAAGCTCTTACATAGTCGAGCTCATCCTTACTATAAGCTCTCGACCCGATGTGCAGTACGTTTAAATCCAATTCTTCAACAACTCTTCTTAGGAAGGTTGCATGGTTATATCTCGAGTTCAAATACTCGTTCCTAAGATCCAGGTGGGCGTCGAAAACCACCAGCGTGTCAACGTCTTTGCCGAACGCTTTCATTATAGGGTACGTGATAAGGTGTTCTCCCCCTATGAATATTGGGAGGGTATTCGGGTAAAGGCTTCGAATCTCTCTCACAGCATCCTCAATTATTCTCAAACCCTCTTTAACGTCTCCTGGTGGAAGAACCAGGTTTCCAATATCATTGATCCTCTCATCCTCCAGGATCAGCCCTGTTAAGATGCTGTAGAATTCAAGGTTGCAGGATGCAGACCTCACAGCATCGGGCGCGAAACGGGTTCCCGGCTTATAGGTAGTGGTATAGTCGAAAGGAATTCCCAGCAGGCTCCACGCTGAATGAGCCTTTGGAAGGCATGCGAAGCTAATGGTTTCCTGTGCCAGCAGCTCTAACACTCCCATTTCAAACACCGCCTGCTATAAATGCTTATATAAAGTTAATTAAATTATCATTCCGTAATTAGAGGGGGGTTTAGTGAGCAGTAGTGAAGAGATTTATGACGCAGTAATGGATCTTGCAAGGAGAAGAGGCTTCTTCTGGGGTTCTTTCGAAATATACGGGGGAGTTGCCGGTTTCTACGATTACGGCCCTCTCGGTGTTTTACTTAAGAGGAGGATCCAGGATTTATGGCTGAAGCATTTCGTCTACTCAAACGACATGGTTGTGGAAGTGGAGACCCCTATTATTAATCCTAGAGTCGTATTCAAGGCCAGCGGGCACGAGGAAAGCTTCACAGACCCGGTTACCGAGTGTTTAAAGTGTGGAAGGATCTACAGGGTTGACCATCTTCTCAAGGAGGTTCTCGGGGTAGAAGCAGAGGGGTTGTCTCCTGAGGAATACAAAAAGATTATTGTCGAGAGAAACGTTAAATGCCCAGTATGTAATGGAGAGCTGGCCGAGCCCTCTTACACGCTTCTACTGTTTAAAACAGAGATAGGACCCTACAAGGGCTCACTGGGTTATTTAAGGCCGGAGAACGCCCAGGGCATGTTCGTGAATTTCGCTAATGTTCTAAGAATAACCAGGAATAAGCTACCTTTAGGCATTGCTCAGGTGGGGAGGGTTGCGAGGAATGAGATATCGCCGAGGCAGGGCTTACTCAGGCTGAGAGAGTTCACCATTATGGAGATAGAGTTCTTTTTCGACCCTGAAACCGTTGCCGAGGATATTCGCGAATACCTGTCTCAAGACATCCTTGATGAAAAACTGAATGTTCTGACAGCGGAGGACAGGGAGAAAGGGGTTTCGGAACCTAGGACGTACACTGTTAGAGAGCTTATAGAAAACGGCGTAGTGAAGACTCCATGGCTTGCTTTATGGATGGGTGTTGGAAGCAGGTTCCTAAGGGATATTGGAATAGATCCCGCGAGAACAAGGTTTATCGAGAAGCTTCCAAAAGAGAGAGCACACTACTCTGCGCAAACATTTGACCAGGAGGTTAAGACCGAGAAGTATGGGTGGATCGAGGTAGCAGGCTACGCCTACAGGACCACGTACGACCTGGAGAGACACATAATGTTCAGTAATGCAGACCTAACCTTTTTCAAACGGTTCGAGAAGCCTATGGAGAAGACGGTGAGAAAGGCTTTTCCAAACGTTTCAAAAATACGTGAAGCCTTCGGAGACAAGTACTCCGAGTTCATGAAGAAGCTGTCAGAGAAGCGGCCTTCAGAACTTTACGAGGAGCTTGAGAAGGCAGGCTTCATAGAGGTTAATGGTTCAAGGCTGGGCAAGGAGTTCTTCACGTTTAAAGAGGAGGTTGAGAAAATCCACGGAGTCAAGATAATCCCCCATGTGGTTGAACCATCGTTCGGTCTGGAAAGGCTTCTCTACGTTGTGCTGGAAAACAACCTCAAGATAAGGGAGGAGAAAACCGTTCTAACCCTCCCACCGCAAATAGCTCCATACCATGTAGCGGTTTTCCCGTTGGTGACTGGTTCGAGACCCGAACATAAGAAAATCGTGGAGTTAGCGAGGAAAGTATACTGGGATCTCGTCAGGGCAGGCTTCAACTGTATTTACGACGACGACGGCAGTATTGGGAGGAGGTATGCAAGGGTTGATGAGATAGGAGTTCCCTTGGCGATAACTGTGGACTACCAGAGCATTGAAGACAACACTGTAACAGTGAGGGACAGGGATACTACTCAGCAAGAGAGAGTTCATTTAAACGACTTGAAGAAACACCTGGCCGAGAAGCTTGGGATCACTGTTTTTTAACCAGCATAATCTAAAACTAAGATATGACATATATAATTATGGTGGAATCCGATGAGTGAGGGAGAACAGGTTAAGAACACTCAGGAGCGGCAACAGAAACCAGATATTTCAAAACTAGTCTCGATCATACCGCCAGCTTCCGAGCTGAAGAAGAAAGAAAAGATACTTTCCGAGAAAAGATTAAGGGTAAAGTATGATGAATCTTTGAAGGAGCCATTGGCCAAGATCCCCAAGCCTATTGCCGGAATGCTTGGGATTAAGGACGGGGATAGCGTTGAAGTAGTCGTTGCCGGTAGGAAAAAATTCATGTTTAAAGCACTGGTTATTGAATCACAGGAAGAGAACACTATTTACGTACACCCGGATGAGCTTAAGTTGAACGGGGTGGCTGACAATAGCATCGCAACCCTTAGAAAATCGAGACAATGATGTTGATGAGACATCCCTGTACTCCTTGATGAAGTCGCTAGTTGACAAGTACGAGGAAACTCTTTCACAAGCTAAGGTAGCAACGGGTTATGTTGGAGTAGACGATAACCGGGTAATGGTCTTCCTTAAAGGGCTGGATAAGCTACTGGAGGAGTCAGCTCTTCTATCCTTGAACCCTGATAGATTCTCAAAACAATATTTGACGAGCAATTTGGGGAGATTCGTTAGAGCGTACTATAGCTACTTAAAGATTATCGGGATACCGTATTTAATAGACTTGCTGGAAGAGCTTCTTGAAAAGCTTGAAAACTCGACTTGCAAGGAGTGTGTTGACAAGACAAGGAGTTTAATAACTGGTTTCAATCAGCTCCTGGGCACTCTACGATCTCGAGAAGAACCCCTTTAACATACCTGGGGGCAACCTCCTTTATCAGGACTCTTGCCTTGCAACCGTCAATCTTTCCCGAGAACTTGGGTCCTTTTTTAACGAAGACAACCGGTCCATGTTTGACCGGGTACCCGTACACACCTCTCTCAGTCTCCAACAGGAATACTTCTACGGTGCTCCCTTGAAGAGTTTTCTTCATCGCGTAATTGTATTCTTCTACACGCTTTTTCATTAACGATATGATCTCCTTGTTAAACCCTAGCGGGAGCCTCCTCATCGAGAACGAGGTCTGCGGCAATGGAATGTATTTGTACAGCGTTATTTTCTCCACGTTGGTGCCGGCCAGCTCGTCTACGAGGTTTAGAGTTTTCAAGTAGGTTCTCGAATCCATGAAAGGCAAACCGTACATTAGGTAGACGTAAGGTCTCAAACCATTTTCGCTCAGGAGTTTCGAGGCCTTGACAACGTCTCCGGGGCTTATGGGCTTGCCCAGGACGCGGTTGTTGAACTCTGCATCCCCTGTCTCACAACCTATGTGAATGGTTGTGCCTTTCAAGTACTTCCCCAGGAGAGAAGCCACCTCTTGGTTCACGAGGCATGCCTTAACATTCTCAATGCTGATTGTAACGGATCCTTTTTCAACCTCCCTGATTGATGCGAGCTGGCTTAACAGTTCTTCAATCGCCTCGATATTAGCAGGGGGGTTGCACGGGTCTGTCAGAACTCCAGCTTCGCATTTTTCCACCCTATAGTAGTCGAGAAAGTCTGGAGCGCTTAACACTATTCTCCTAGCACCGTTAGCGATCAACTCCTCCACCTCTCTCCGAACCGCCACGGGATTCCTCGACCTAGGCGGGCCGAAAAGGTATGGGACACTGCAGAACCCGCACCCGGGTGGAATGCTCGCAGGGCATTCAAGCCTTTCAGCCAGCGATCCAACCCTACACTTAAAGCACTCTAAGCATCCAAGGTTTTTTAAGAGAGGCCTATGGTAGTTGCTGCACCCCCTAACCACTTCAACGTATATGCGAAACACTGAGGGGGGTTTGTAAGATTTGTCCACCATGGTCCAAGGTTTCACAATATTTAGCAACTCCTCGGGGGTGTGCACATGTGGGCCGGTGGCCACGACCTGCCCCTTCTCCCTGTAAACTAGTGCGGGTACTTCGCTAATCTCGCAGGATTCTTCGACGATGCATTCGACGAATTTTTGCAGGGGTATCTCGGCCTCCCCAATTATCAGGTAGTCTGCTTCTCTGTAAAGCCTCAGTATATCTGCTCCCTCGCTACTGACAGGACCTCCGAGGACTATTTTACCCTTGAACCCTTTCCTTCGCAGTTTTGAGACAAGCTTCTTGGCAGCTACCTTGTCGCTAGTCATTGCTGAGACCATTACGAATTTGTAATCGAGATAGCTTGAAGGATTCCTGTAAACCTCCTCGTACGGTTTAAGAAGCGTTTCATATTTCTCGGCAAGGAGGCCTGCAACAACCCTTGGCCCGGAGCCGACGACGTCAAAGGTAGAGTACCTGCTCCCCTCAGCCCTTGCCAATGCGTCAACCACTAGAAACCTCGGCAAGCTTCATCACTTTGAAAAATGGTATTCTTAAATACCCTCAAATAAATTAGTAGAAAACGGGGAGATAGATGAGCGCGGTAGAAAACAGCTCGCTGGCAGAGCTGACAGCGGTCGAGTATTTAGTCAATTTTTCGAGAATCGTGGAAGAGGCTGCGAGGCTGATAGACTCACTTGTCAACGCTTATGTTGATGGAAACGATGTCCACAAGCTGTATGAGAGGTTTATTGAAGTGAAAACAAAGGCCGAGGAGACGAAGACCATAGTAATGGAGTATCTTGTTAAGAGTAGCGAGGTAATGAGGTACTCTAGAAGCTATATTGAGGTAGTGTATGATTTTGAAAAAATAATCCAGCACCTCGACGGTGTAGCATACAGGATTGTCCTGTTGAAAGATAATAATGTGCAATTAGACAGGGAGCTTGTGTCAACGATAAGAGTTATGACTAACATCATCAGGAAGCAGAGGGATTCACTAGAGCTGGCTCTTTCAAAGCTGACAACGGCTCCGAGGAAAATAATGAGCGATCTTAACGAGATAGTCAAGCTGGAAGAGGAAGCAGACGACTTGTTCAGGAGGATAACATTCCACGTGTATTCGAAACTAGCTAACAACTTGACAGGCTTAATGGTGTTGAAAGATATTATAGAGTACCTTGAAGACGTCTGCGACGATTTCAGAAACATCGGTGAGGAAGTACGGTACTTAGCCCTGGTGAGAGGGATTTAGAAGCGGGAGAGTGCAAAGGATTCCTTTTACATAATAGAGCCGTTGTTCTTGACTACAAATGTGCTAATGAACTCTACTGGGACGGTTATTTCGGCTCCTTCCTAGGCGTCGTCAAACCTAGGGAGAGGAATATTTCCAGCCCCCTGGAGCTCTCGCTGATAGAAGCCGCCTATCTTGTTGAAGCAGGGAGGATAAGAATCCTTTACTCGAATAGGGAGGTAGGCTTCAGCGAGCTTTGCGAATGGGGTAGGGAGAGGATAAAAAGATTTCCAGAGCTCTATGCTGTATTCAAAGACTTGAGGACCAGGGGCTTCGTGGTGAGGAGAGGGTTGAAGTTCGGCTGTGACTACCTAGCTTACAAGCTTGGCCCAGGAATAGACCATGCACCTTTCGGCGTTCAGGTTTACAGGGGTGGGGAGGAAATAGATCCTATAGAGCTGGTGAGAATGGGGCGGTTGCTTCACTCGGTTAGGAAGAAGCTGGTAGTGGCTGTGGTGGAGAATGGCGGAGTTCAATATTATGAGTTCGCCTGGTGGAAACCCTAGCCTAATCTATTTAAACTTTTTTAGAAATATGATTTACTCAAGTCGGTTATAATCGGAAGGGCTGGTCTGAATAAGTTGCGAGAGGGGTATGCTACTTGAACAGCTACCATGGATACGAGAGAAGAGAAGGATACCATAGAGGGTATCACAAGCCCCGTGACGACTATCAGAAACAGCCATCCAGGAAGGATTACGAGCAGAGGGAGAGGGTTCTCCAGCCCCAGCCGCTTGGGGATCGCTGCAACCCGCTCTGCCCATTTTTCATATGCAACAAGGCAGCACTCTTCACGCTTAACAAGCCTTTCCGCGGAAAATACATGAGAGTAGCCTACTGCAGGCTTACAGGCGGAGAGTGCATAGGGAGCGAGTGCCAGTATTCTGGTTGCAAGATAAACGCGCTCCTGCCTGATGGAAGGTGTGCTAAGGCCTTGGAGAAGAAGACGAGGCATGTGAGTGACGAGGAGTTGTTCAGGGAGTTGCAGTCGATCGAGGACTATGATATCTCAGATTTTGCAAGGTAATTAACAAGGGTTTTTAAGGCTGTTCTAACCCGGGGTTTTCAGCTAGCTTTCCATCTACGATATATATCGTGCTCAACGCCGAGGGCGTCAAGGATTTTACCCACTATGAATGAGACCATGTCATCTATGCTTCTTGGTTGATGGTAGAACGCGGGCGAGGCTGGGAGGATAACAGCCCCTGCCATGCTGAGCCTGTACATGTTGCGCAAGTCCACCGGGGATAACGGGGTTTCCCGTGGCACAATAACCAGTTTACCTTTAAGCCTTAGAACAGATAATGCTACACGTAAGAGAAGGTTGTCCTGGACACCAGTTGCAAGCTTTGCCACAGTATTCATCGATGCTGGTACGATAACCATGTCAGCTCCCACAAGCCTGCTACTACTTGCAAGCGGGGATTCCAGCTCATCCTCGCTGTAAACTCCTTTCAACCCGCTAACGGTTCTTAGAAACTCTGAGAGCCGTAGTCCAGTCTCCTCTATGGAAACCTTCTCAGCCGCTATCGTGTAGACAACGTAAACGTTGCTGTACTTTCTACTCAACAGGTTGGTCAGCGAGACCAGTTTAACACTATATGGTATGCCGCTGGCCCCTGTGATGCCTATCACAAGCGTGCTCATGAGGTATCAATCCTGCGCGGGGTCATCACTCTATCAGACCTTTCGAGCCCTTTCATCACTTACTTGTTATGAGTATTGGAAAATATAAAATCACTCATACAGCTTAGGTTAATACGATGAAAAAGCCTAGTTGTTGCTTGAAAGGCGATGACTTTTGATTACACCGCGGGGAATACCTGTCAAGGTTTTAAACAAGCTCGTGGAAGAGCTTAATCAGAGAGGATTATATGCTGAAAGACACTCTTACAGTATAAGAATGATGTATCAGGGAAGGTTTGTCGCAAGCCTTCACCTATATCCAGGGTTCAACCAAGCCGTCCTGAGAGTGTATGGGGAGAGCGAGAGAATTAATAAAACAGTTGAAGAAGTGGTAGAAGAGCTGGTTAAGAAATACCTGGAAGGTTTAGAACTCAATGTCCAGGCAAAACCCCTATCTTTTTAATTCAAAATTAGTTAAAACTAATGGATGAGAAATATGTGCAGACTTCTCACTGCGTGGCTTGGAAAAGACGGCTTGGAAAAACTAGAGCTTATTATGGAGGCTTTCGTGAAAAGCAGTGAGCATGACAGGTATTTGGAGAAAGCCAGCGGTGGAAAATCATTATCGCACGATGATGGATGGGGGATAGCGGCTATAGGGTTGGTTGGAGGGAAGCCCAGCATCATCCAGCATAGATCGATTCGCCCTGTTTTCGACACTGAGAGCTTGAGAATGATTAATCTCATAGTGGGCAGGCTGAAACGATATGAGGAAGCCGTGCTGCTAATCCATTCTCGAAAAGCCTCCAGAAGCGAGCCCTACGGCGAGGAGTATTTGCACCCATTCATAACACTATTAGAGAATGGTGCCACATGGTTTGCTCACAACGGGGGAGCGGATAAGCTGAGGCTTGCCAGCCTCCTTGGAGTTTACCCATGGATCAGGGTTGACTCCGAGCTCCTAGGCTATTTCCTCATGGAAAAAATCGGAGACTGCCTGGGAGAGCAAGAGGCGCTTGACCAGTGCGTGGTTAAAGCTTATGATTCATCAAAAGAGTTCATACCATCCTGCAACGGGTTCAACACTGGATTAATGATGCTGCTCGGTAATAATCCCCACCTGTACCTAACCCACTGGGTTGGACAACCCTGCAGTGATCAAGTACTTCTCGACTACTACAAGATCGCCACGTTCAGGATTGCCGACTCCTTAGCCGCAGGCTCGATCACGATTTTAGACTATCTTCCACAGGACTCCTCGATAAGTGAGATCACAATTCTTGAGCCAGGCTTATATAAGGCTTCGAAAACCAGCTTCGTTAGGCTGAAGCCTTATTAACTGGATGTGACCACGATATGAAGGTTTACAGGATAGGCTTCCTAGTTAACCCGATAGCTGGGATGGGTGGAAGGGTTGGTCTCAAGGGAACTGATGGATACGCTTTTAAGCTCGCGCTGGAAAGGGGTGCTCAGCCGGAGTCTCCTCTGAGAGCGCTACAGTTTCTGAACGAGGTAAATGCTGAAGGATTTCAGATCTTAGCAGCACCGGGGATCATGGGAGCAGATATTGTTCGGAAAAGCAGGCACGCGAGCAGGCTGGCTGAAATCGTCGGAGAGATCGGCGAGGTCACTACAGCAGAGGATACGCGAAGGATTGCCAGGTTAATGTTGGAGAAAGGGATAGACCTCTTGGTTTTCGTTGGAGGTGATGGAACAGCCCGCGATGTTGCAGACGCGATTGATCAAGCAGTTCCGGTGATCGGCGTGCCGAGCGGGGTTAAAATGTATAGTAGCGTGTTCGCCGTGAACCCGAGGGCTGCTGCGGCCCTGCTCGAAGCCTTCCTGAAAGGTGAGGCAGCTATTGTTGAGAGAGAAGTTCTAGATATTGACGAGGAGGCATTCCGCAGGGATGAACTCGTCATCCGCCTCTACGGATATTTGAAAACCGTTTACCACCAGGAAATGACCCAGGGAGGGAAAACATTATTCTCGAGCATCGATGATGAGGAGAATAAAGAAGCCATAGCAAGGTACGTTGTCGAGAACATGTCCCAGGACACCGTGTATGTTCTAGGCCCCGGGTCAACTGTTAAAGCGATAGCAAGGGCTCTGGGGCTGGAGTACACTATGCTGGGAGTAGATGTCGTATTGAACGGGAAGCTACTCTACAAGGACGCGTGGGAAGCTCATTTGCTGAAACTTTTAAGGGACTATGGCAGGGTGAAAGTCATAGTAACCCCTATCGGCGGCCAAGGCTTCATATTTGGCAGAGGGAATCAGCAATTCTCCCCTAGGTTTCTCAGCGGGATTGATAAAAACGATATCATAATAGTTTCAACCGAGTCGAAAATAAGGAGTCTTGACCGTCTCCGGGTTGACACAGGGGACCCGGCGGTTGACCACCGTCTCAGAGGATATTACAGAGTTATTGTTGATTACAACAGGTATGTTGTTATGAAGGTTGTTTGATGGAAACCTTTTAATATTCTAATAAGCCATAATATCCAGGGATAGTGTTAACTAGGTGGAGGTCATGAGTAAGAACTATGAAACACTCGGCAACCTGAAACCAGGCAGCTTCATAATAATTGATGGAGAACCATGCAGGATAGTTGAAATCTCAAAGGCGAAGACAGGGAAGCATGGGAGCGCGAAGGCAAACGTAGTAGCGATCAGTCTTTTCACAGGGAACAAGAAAACGCTCGTTGCTCCAGCCGACTCGCAAGTAGAGGTTCCAATCATTGATAAGAGAGTTGGACAGATAATCGCGGACATGGGGGAGCAGTTCCAGTTAATGGATATGGAGAGTTTTGAAACTTTCGAAGTTGACAAGTCCAGTATTGAGGAGGATTTACGGGCTAAGCTGAAGCAGGGTAGTGAGGTAGAATACTGGGTCGTAATGGGTAAAAGATTGATAATAAGGTTGAGGTAGCAGAATACTATTTAAAAACTTCGTTGAAAAATGTTTTTACTCCAGATCCGGTATGAAGGGCGGTTTCTCAGACAAGCCTATAATCGGTATTGAAACACCCGGCTTAGGCTGCTTGGCGAATTCAAACCTCTCCTCACTTGTTGAAACCACCACGTAGTTTGCCTCAGAGAGCATCGGTTGCTCAGCAGGGTTCACAATATAGTAGTAAAATAATGGGAGACCGTAATACTTGTAATAATCCCTGAAAACACCTAGAATCCCGATCACGATCTTATCTTTCAGCCGGAACCTGATAATGTAGGTTAAAGCCTGAGGCGTGACCGTTGAGACAGCCAGCCTTACGAGATCGTTAATCGAGTTGACTTTAACCGGGAGAACCTTCTCTTCCATGATTCAACTCCAGTTTAAACAAATCCTTAAGGTAGCTAAATAACTTAGCTTTGACGTGTTCGGATAATTCATCCCGCGGTTTACTAGGCTCATCTCCTACAATTATCAGTGAAGGAGTTTCCTGTTCATACTTGACCACGATCTCTCCTTCTTTGGAAACAACTATTGAAGGAGTAACATGCTGGGTTTTTCCTTCCTCATCGACCACGAACCCGCCGGGTATGATTAGTTTCTGGTTGAAAATATAGGAGAGGGATTTGGCGATTTCAACCGTTTTCCCCATGTTTTGGAGGAGCGGAGAGGCTGAAAGAATGAGTGTGGAAGCCCCTAGGAGCCTGCACGCTCTATGTAGCTCGGGTATGAGGATTTCCTCGTCGTGCAAAACCCCGTAGGAAGAATTGCCCAGGTTGAAAACAGACAGGCTTCTTCCACGTGCAAACCCAAGCTTCTCCTCAACTGGAGATAGAAACATTTTTCTCTGGGAAAAAGGATTATTGTCCTCTGCGTGCGGTGTGTAGAGGAAGGTTGAATGATAGATTGCGTGCCCAGATACTTCTACAATGCCCGGCAGGAAAATATTTATTCCATACGTGTTAGAAGCGAATTTGAACACTTTCTGTACTAGATGCGTTTTCGAAACACCAAACCGTTTCTTCAACTCCTGCTTGCTGAGCTTTAAGGGGTTGTAGAAACCTATTACTGGGCCATGGGGCAGTGAGTAGGGAAGGATTATTGTCTTAATGTTCAACTCGTTAGCGTAGAATACAATCCTCCTTGCTTTCTCAATATTCATGTTTAACCCGTCAAGTACCACGGGTATATGAGCTATGCCTATCCTGGAGTGGCCAGTTTCCTCGGTATTTATGATTTCAAACCCGCTAGTCATACAGCATCACTGTTTTCTACCGCATTTCTCAGAATACTCCTCTTCTAAACTCTTGGTAACAGGATTATCAAGGATTTTCTCGCGTAGCTCGTCGTATAGTTTCTCGAGGATTTTCATATAGCTTATCCTCCCTTTCTCGATCATTTCCATATCTTCCTCAAGCCTTCTGGTGGTTTCAACGCTTACTACTTCTCCAAACTTCTCGTTCAGGAACTTATGGATAAACATACCCCTCTCTGTTGGTCTCAAAGCCTTATGTTTCTTGGTAACATCGACATACCTCCTATCCAGGAGGGTCTGAATAATCTTGGCATAGGTGCTAGGCCTCCCGATGCCATTTTCCTTCATCCACCTGATAACGTCGTGATACCTAGCCATAGGGGGCTTGATCTCCACTACTTCCTTAATCTCCCCCTCGCCCTCAGTGATCCTCGCCTCTATCCTTACATCCTGGTATACTTCAAGGTAGCCTTTTTCAACGATTTCAACAACTCTCTCCACAGCCGTTTCAACACTGTTAATCGTTACCGTGAGGATTTGCTTTCCAATCTTTGCAGGCTTCATCTGGCTGGCTATGAAACGCCTGAATATGAGGTCGTAAACCAGTATGTGCTGCCTTGTTAATCTTCCAGTGAGCACTATAACACCCTCCCTGACGAGCTCGGCAAGCCGGTCAGCATCTATAGGTCTTGTAGGACGTATCGCCTCGTGAGCGCCTCCCTCCCCCCATGTCCTAGGCTGGAAAACCTCCTTGTACTTCTCGCCAAACCTTTCCTCAAGATACTGTCTCGCCACTGTTAAGCCTGCTTCACTAACCCTTGTGCTATCAGTTCTATGGTAAGTTATCAAGCCCATTTCAAACAAGTCCTGTGCAATCTCCATAGTCCTTGTCGTCGCTAATCCAAGGCTTCTTGAAGCCTCCTCAAGGAGAGCATCAGTGCTGAATGGTGGGGGAGGATTCTTAACTTCCACGATCACTTCCTTCTCTTTTACCAACAAGCGCGGGTAATTCCTATCCTTTTTCCTTCTTTTCTCGGTGTTTTCCAGGATGCTTACTAACCCGGCGTTAACTGCTTGAACCCTGTCAATAGTGAACTGGATTTTTTCACCGTTTTTATCAGCAAGGATCCTGTACTTGTACAGGCTCTTATCCTCTTTCTCCTTATACCTTTTTATAATGTAACCGAGTACAGGTGTTTGCACTCTGCCAGCGCTGAGGTTTCTGTTCTCCCTGCAACAGTCATGTCCTTTATCTTGGAGGTTTTCAAAACAGTATGAGGCCCAGGCATACTTCTGCACTATCCCCGAGAGTGAGAACCCTATCCACCTATCTTCTACTCTTCTCACTATTTGTGCCCCAATCAGCCGTGTATCGAAAGATCTCGGATTCCTTATAGCCTCGAGAATTGCTTTACGAGTAACCTCATGAAACTCAACCCTTCTCACATCTCTCGCGTAAGGCTCCAGCAGGACTCTTAGATCCCACCCTATCTTCTCTCCCTCGGAATCCGGGTCTGTGCCTATCAGCACCAGGTCAACCTCCCTCGTCAACTCTTTCAACGCTCCCACAATGTCCGCCTTCCTCACCACCGTGCTTGTTCCACATCTCGGGCACTTATCGGCTTCATCCACGAACTGGTGGCCGTTAACACACTTCTTTATGTCGGTGTACACTGGGATGAATCTTGATTCAATCCGTCTGACACCGTAGTTTTCCTGTAGGTCGACGACAAGGTCGTAAACGTGTCCTGCGCTGGCAACGATTGTTAGCACGTAATCCCCTATGGTGACCTCGTAGGCCTGCAGGTTTCTTCCAAGGACTCTCACGCTAGGCTTGCCGAAGAAGTTTGCGATCGTTTTAGCCTTGTTCGGAGATTCAACGATGAGGAGGGCGGACTTGATCAGGTCTACCTGTCCCTCCGGGCGATACTCTCCTCGCAGGATTTTCCCAACAATCACCCTCTCCTGTTCTATCTCCGCGATCAGCTTTCCCAGCTCAAGCTCTCTGAGGTCGGTTATGGATAATCCCTCGAAAACCCATCTCAACCTCTTGCTCAGCCCGTTTAACAGCCTCCTGTCGTCGACAATGATTACAGACAAGCCTTTCGTTATCCCTCCAGGATACAGCCTGGAGCATCTTCCACTAGCCTGTATATAAGTTGCCACATCCGGGATTAACAAGTATTGCCTCCCGTTCTCTCTTAACAGTCCAACATCGCCCAGCCTCGACAGCTTCTTCCAGGTCTCCTCATCTCTCAACAACTCTCGGGCTATCTCATACGCTCTAACCAAGTCCTTTATCAAAGGGGTTTCCTCAACTAGCTCGCCTCTCAATTTTTTAGCAAAGTCTTCTCTCAACTTGAATAATGCTCCTTGGCTAATACGCTTCAACCTATTAGACAATCTTCCCGTCAGGGATTCCAACTCCTTCTTCGAATCCTCGGGCGCGATCTCCCTTAACACGGTGATAATTCTTAGCAGGTCGCTGGGTGAGATTTCCTCAAGGGTTGTGCTGAACTTGTGTCTTGGAACCCCTAGGAACACCACATATTTAACTCTTTCAGGAAGGTCTATTCCTCGAACCATCACCCCATAATAGGTTGCAACGCCGACAAGGCAGTTTAACTCGCCTCGGGCGAAATCGTTTAAAACATCTACTTTCTTCTTCGCATGGAATGATTCGGATTTCAAACCCCTGGTTCTAAGAAGCTCGGCAACCCTATCAGCGTATTCAACCCCCTTGTCAACGGGTACGAAAACCAGGAAGCCATCCTTCAACTTGCTAGCTATTTCGAGAAGAGCATTTTCCGGGTCATCTGCTTCCACGTAAGCATCCACGATGTTCCTAATAGCCTCAGGCTTTGAACCAGCTTCGAAATCCAGGAATACCTTGAACAGTTTAGGATATATTCCTCGGGGTCTCCCAGTCGCGCTGTTCACTACCAGGGTTGTCTTAATCCCTGATTTCACCCTGGCTACTCTCTTCTCCAGCTCTTCTATTTCAGCAGAAAGCTTCTCCTTTTCCTCACCAGTGGAGAACACGATTCTCTGGCGTAGTTTAATAAGGTTCAAGCCATCGTTTATTGCATCGTCTGTAACATTTACAAGGTTCAGGAGCTTTTTAACAGCCTTACCGCTCTTAAGCACCGCATCGACATCATCCATTATTATGAGGGCGAAATCCTTATTCTTCAAGAGTTCAAAATTCTTGTGGAAAAACGCGCTCGTCGATAAGAGTATGTCGAAATCCCCGTTCCTCACCCGCTCCATTAACTCTTCCCTAGATTTTTTATCACTCTTCCCATGAACCGCTAGGATTTTGAGACAGGACTTGTCTTCCGCCTCCTCACAGATCTTCAAGCCAGCGTTTACTGCGAACTGTTTTATCTTGGATTCAGCCTGGAGAAGTAGGGGAAGTGTTGGGAAGACAAGGTAGACGCGTCTCACACCTCCATTTGAAGAGGTTTTCGATGCAGTGTAGAGGGAGATGATTAAAGAGAAAACAGTCTTACCGGTCCCGGTTGGAGCTATTATGCTGAAAGACTTGTTCTTCAACACCCTCCTGGCCCATGTCTTCTGAGCACTCCACAGCTTATTACCCTTGGTAGCTTTCTCAAAGAACTCTTCGAAATCCTCAAGTGCTAGTTCCTCGTCAAGCAACTGCTTCAAGCCTCTAGGGTCTTTTAGGCCTTCGTAGTAAGCCTCTAATACACTCCTATAATCTCGAAGAGCTCCCTCCCTAATCCTTTTCAAAACTTTTTTGAAAGCGTCCTCGCTTAAGCACTTCTCGCAAGGGGCTTTGTAGAAAAGCCGGTGATCGCTTATCTCGCCCCCGCAGTTTGGACACGCGTGTCGGTAAAATCCGTAAGGATTAAGCAAATTACTCATGCTAAATCAATCCAATTTAAAAAGGATTGTGTAAAGGTTTTAAACTTTATTCTGAGACAAGGTAGTACCGCTTGGTCTTCAGCACCTTGTCAGGATAGACGATTATCCCCTTGTCCGTGATGTTGAAAATATGCCTCTTCATGCTGTGCGCGGTCCCCCTCATTTTCCAAATTATCATGCTTCTCACAAGCTCTCCATCAACCTCGTCAAGATCTAACCTCACAATACCGTCCGCGGCGTGCTCTACACCGGGTCCTCCAAACCCTCTCTCCGTTACGGATACCTGTGAAACAAGTATTGAAGTAGTCCCCATGCCTGATAAGACCTTTTTCAGCTGGAGAACAATGCTCCTAGCTACAGCGGGCCTTGTCAGGTAGAGTGTTGACACACTATCCACTACAACCCTTTGAGCATTAATCTCCTTAATAGCAGTTCTCAACACGTCAACAAGCTCGTTGACATCGTCAGGGTCTTTCAACACGTATTTCTCCTTCTTAGCAGCTTCCCCGACACCTCCGGTGAAGGCGTCGACAACGGCGAACTTCCCCTCGGCTTCAAACTGCCTCACATCCCAGCCGAACTGCCTCATGTTCACTCTTACCTGGACAGGATGTTCTTCCAAGGCAACGTATACTCCTCCCTCACCCAGGTGGAGGCCGTTCCACAGGAACTGTGTCCCGAAAATGGATTTACCTGTCCCCGGACCCCCGCTCAGTAATACCACGTTCCTCTTTGGTATACCCCCGTTTAAAATTTCATCGAAGCCAGGAATGCCTGTCTTAACTCTCTCAACCATTTGGATTCACTAAATAAATCCTAAGAGTTAAAATGTTATTTAAGCATTCAAAATATTAGCGTTACGGCAAGGTGTTTTACATGCCTTCACAAGGTAAGTCTGATAGAGAAATACGCTTACGCGTCGGCGAAGCTAGGCAGAGGGATGTTGGGAGGAAAATAGGCAGAATCGACACAGCCAGTATGAGAGCACTCGGGATAACCATAGGAGACTTCATAGAGGTTATCGGGCCCAAGGGAAGCGAGGTTGTAAAGGCTTGGAGGGCCTATCCTGAGGATGAGGATGCTGGTTTGATAAGGATTGATGGCTATGTTAGAAAAAGCATTGGGGTTTCGCCAGGAGACTACGTGACTGTTAGACCTGTAAAGGTTGAGGCTGCTACAAGGATCACGCTTGCCCCTGTGGGCAGGTTGCCGGTGATGGGTGATTTGTCAGAGTATGTTAGGGAGAGAATTATTGGCAACCCGGTGAAGAGGGGCGAGGTTGTTGAAATACCTATCTTCGGCATGGTTTTAAGGTTCGTGGTCACCAATACTCAGCCGGCTCCCATAGTCTACGTTACCGATAGGACATATATTGAAGTCAGGGAGGAGCCGGTTAGGCCCGAGGCTATTAGGGAGGGTGTCCCCAAGATAACCTGGGAGGACATAGGGGATTTAGAGGAGGCTAAGCAGAAGATAAGAGAGATTGTGGAGCTTCCTTTAAAGAATCCTGAGCTTTTCGAACACCTCGGCATAGAACCCCCTAAGGGGATCCTCCTCTACGGGCCCCCGGGCACCGGTAAGACCTTGCTGGCCAAGGCGCTTGCCAACGAGATTGGAGCCTACTTTACAACGATTAATGGCCCGGAGATAATGAGCAAGTTCTACGGGGAGTCCGAGGAGAGGTTGAGGAAGATTTTCGAAGAAGCAGAAGCCAACGCGCCCTCTGTCATATTCATTGATGAGATAGACAGCATTGCCCCTAAGAGGGAGGAGGTTACGGGCGAGGTTGAGAAAAGAGTTGTAGCCCAGCTTCTAACGTTGATGGATGGTTTGAAGGAGAGAGGTAGGGTAATAGTCATAGGCGCGACGAACAGGCCGGACGCCCTGGACCCGGCTTTGAGGAGACCGGGCAGGTTTGACAGGGAGATAGAGATCCCGCCTCCCGATAAAAAAGCTAGGAGAGAGATCCTGGCTGTTCACACGAGGAATATGCCGCTGAGCGAGGATGTAGACCTGGATAAGATAGCTGATATAACGCACGGATACACCGGTGCTGACATAGCGGCACTGGCGAAGGAGGCTGCTATTAGTGCCCTGAGAAGATTCATGCAGGAAGAGGGGATAGAGATCGGTCAACCCATACCCGCTGACAAGCTATCCAAGCTGAAGGTTACGATGAACGATTTCCTGACAGCGATGAAAAACGTGCAGCCCTCACTAATCAGGGAGGTGTTCGTGGAGGTTCCGGAGGTGAGGTGGGCGGATATTGGAGGGTTGGAAACCGTTAAGCAAGAGCTGAAAGAAGCTGTTGAATGGCCGATGAAGTATCCCTCCGTGTTTGAGAAAATGGGTATCGAGCCTCCGAAAGGAATATTGCTGTTTGGGCCTCCTGGCACAGGTAAAACACTGCTAGCAAAGGCCGTGGCCACCGAGAGCGGTGCTAACTTCATAACTGTTAGAGGACCCGAGGTCTTGAGCAAGTGGGTTGGCGAGTCGGAGAAGGCTATTAGACAAATATTCAGAAGGGCCAAGATGGTCGCGCCATCGGTAGTATTCTTCGACGAGATCGACTCGATAGCAGGGGCAAGAGGGTCAGACCCGAGCGGCGTCGTTGACAGGATTGTTAACCAGCTCCTCACAGAGATGGATGGTATTCAGCCGTTGAGGAAGGTAGTGGTGATAGCGGCGACGAACAGGCCGGATTTACTTGATCCAGCCCTTCTCCGCCCAGGCAGGTTTGACCGGCTAGTATATGTTCCACCGCCCGATCTCAGGGCCAGGGTTGAGATATTTAAAGTCCACACTAGGAAAACCCCTATAGCGGAGGACGTGAACATTGAAGAGCTTGCAAGGAGAACGGAGGGATACACAGGCGCGGACATAGCGGCAGTGTGCAGGGAGGCTGCAATGATGGCTATAAGGGAGTCCATCGGGGAGAGCGATAAGCCCTCCGTTAAGAAGGTGGAGATGCGGCATTTCATAGAAGCATTGAAGAAAGTGCCACCTTCACTCTCGAAGGAAGATATTGAAATGTATGAGAGGCTGGCAAGAGAGTTGAAGAGAGTGAGCGGGAGCGGCCCGGTGAGAAGAGTTTCCCTACCCTACGGGTAAAACCTTCTCTGGGTGCTTTCTGATTGCCGGAAAAGATCCCAGCATCTTTTTTAAAAATACTTACTAGTCATGGCAGGATCGTTGACCAGCTGGTTGAGAACAGGGTTAGGGCCCTATATGTTTTAACAGGCAGTGACACAGGTAAAATGGCTGCTGTCGCATCTAGACTCATACAATACCACTCGAAACGCTGGATGAGGCTGGGGAAGAGGGAGCTTAACGGGCTCTATATCTACCACGACGAGTTCCCTGAAGCGGAGGAGTTGAAGAAGGCTTTCGAGAAAATAATGGAGGGTTTTAAACCGGTTAGATTCCAGTTCAGCGTGTACGAGAAGAGCGATAAATACTTGGGAATGACCTTCAGCTTTCTCGTAATGGATTTAACCAAGGATTTGAAGCCGAACGATGTTGGCAGGCTTGTCGGAATTGTTGAAGGCGGGGGGCTTATAATATTTCTAGCCCCTCCATGGTCCTCGTGGGACGGGTTGAAAACCATTTTTAAAGTAGGTTTGACTACGCCCCAGTATCCTGAGCCGAGACATGTCTTCATAACCTGGTTTAAAAAACAGTTATTGAAACATGATGGGATATGCATATACGATGTTGACAACAATCGCTTAATTAAGAAGCTGAGCTTCAAGCTGGGTTCAGCAGGACGTAGAGAGGGCATAACACTGCCTGTGGAAATGCTGTTCCCCAAAATAATTTACGAACATGCTTTAACCCAGGATCAGGTTAATGTTTTAAAACTAATGGAGAACCTGTTCGAGAAGCCTAGGAAGAGTGAGAAGACGGTGATGGTTTTAACAGCTGACAGGGGGAGGGGAAAGAGCTGCTCTATAGGGATAGGAGTGGTCGGATTAATTCACCTGCTCAGGAGGGTTAAGCCTAAGCCGAGAATTCTCGTCACAGCGCCTGAGCCTAGCAATGTTCAATCACTAATGATGCTGGCTAGGAAAGCCCTGGACTCGCTGGACTACAAGTATGAGGAGGTTAAGCGTGAGGGAAACGTTATAGAGTTGAGGAGTGAAAAGTTCAGCATAGAGTATTGGGAGCCCATAAATATTCCGAAGATACGTGGAGACATTGTTGTGGTGGACGAGGCAGCCGGCATCCATGTACCCCTTTTATACAAGATATGGGAGGCTCATGACAGGATTATCTTCTCGTCAACAATACACGGGTATGAGGGAGCTGGAAGAGGCTTCACGGTAAGATTTTTGAAAAGGATAAGGAGTCACCAGGGCACTAGGCTCATAGAGTATGAAATGGTTGAGCCTATAAGGTATGGTTTGAACGACCCTGTTGAGAGGTGGCAGTTTGATACCCTCCTGCTTGATGCTGAGCCAGCTGAGCTTTCCCAGGAGGATCTTGAAGCAATTGAGAGAAAAGACCTCATATATGTGAAGTACGAGCCAGCCGAGCTATTTGAAAACGAGAAAGAGCTCAGGGAGCTCTTCGGCATATACGTGCTCGCCCACTACAGGAATGAGCCTGATGACCTCGGCATGATAGCGGATGCTCCACACCACCTTATCCGTGCTGTCAAAACTAAAACCGGTAAAATAGTTTGCGCTATGCAGGTTGCTGAGGAGGGCCCTATTGACGAGGCCACAGCGCAGGAGTTGTTGAAAGGCTCTAAAATACCGGGCAACATTATCCCCGATAGGTTTCTGAAACATATCCGAATAATTGATTTCGCCGCTACAAGGGGCTGGAGGATTGTGAGGATAGCAACCCATCCTAGCGTCCAGGGAAAAGGGATAGGGTCCTGGGCGCTTGGAAAACTGGTGGAGGAGGCTGGGGAGCGCGGGCTCGACTGGGTTGGCTCAGGGTTCGGCGTGAGCGAGGAGCTTCTACGCTTCTGGGTTAGGAACGGGTTTACACCTCTTCACATCAGCCCTGACAGAAACCCTGTGAGCGGTGAGTACACTATTCTAGTGTTGAAGCCTATCGCGGAAAGGGTTGGTGTAATGGTGGAACGAGGCAGAGAGGAGTTCAAGCATAAGCTTCTCAACAGCCTCCCGGTGAACTACAGGGAGATGGAGCCGGAGATTGCTCACATCCTCCTGTCCAGCAAGCCCTTCTACGATATCGACCTGAGCAGGCTCCTCACTCCGATACAGCTTGACAGGCTCTGGACGTACTGCCTCGGACCGATGACGTTTGAGGCTGCTGCTGACCTTATGTTCACTCTTGCTAGAACACACTGGCTTCTCCCGCCAGAGAAGAGGCCCAGGTTGACAAGACTTATGGAGTTGATCTTGATCACTAAGGGTCTCCAGGGCTTGACATGGGATGAAGCATCAAGTATTCTGAAATCCAGTCCCAAGCATCTTCAGAAGGAGGCTCACGACATAGCGTGCACGTACTTCTCTCACATTACAGGCATATCCAGGGAGGACTACAAGCCCGGTGTTAGAATTTAGCAATCTCCCACATATTTAGCCTTCAAGCAATAGTTATTTTACCTTATCATTGAAGATATTTAATTGTGGGACTCATGAGTTCTCCAGGTAGATCAGTTAAAATATCCATTATAGGAGCAGGCTCTGCAGTATGGTCCACAAGGGTTCTTGTTGACATCATGTTGAAGAAAACTCTACAGGGTGCTAAAGTATTTTTAATGGATATTGACGAGGAAAGGTTGAAACTGGTTTACGCTTTTGCGAAAAGATATGCTGGAGAGATACACGCCGACATAGAGTTCCACGCGACCACTAACCGTGTCGAGGCTATAAGGGACTCGGATTTCGTAATCAACAGTGCAATGGCCAAGGGGCACAGGTACTATGAAATGCTGAGGGAGGCTACCGAGAGGAAGGGGTACTACAGGGGGATAAACAGTGTCGAGTGGAACATGGTAAGCGACTACCATACCATATGGGGTTATCATCAGTTCAAGCTCGCGCTGGGCATTGCAAGGGATATTGAGGAGTATGCGCCGGATGCATGGCTTATCAATGTCGCGAACCCTGTTTTCGAGCTGACCACGTTGCTAAGCAGGATTACCAAGGTAAAGAATATAGGTATTTGCCATGGGCACATGGAGTTCTGGAATATTGTTAGAGAGCTGCGCCTTGACCCTTCAAAGGTTGAAGCAGAGATGACAGGGTTCAATCATGTAATTTGGCTTACAAAGTTTAGATACAACGGTCTCAACGGTTACGAGTTAATAGACAAGTGGATAAAGGAGGATGCTGAGAGGTACTGGGAGAGGTGGCGGGCAACCACCAGCAACCCCTTTGACATTCAGCTCTCGCCTGCCGCGGTCGACATGTACTTGAGGTATGGAATGTTCCCGATAGGAGACACGGTCAGGGGTGGTACCTGGAAATATCACTGGAATCTTGAGACGAAAAAGAGATGGTATGGACCCTACGGCGGACCCGACTCGGAGATAGGGTGGGCACTCTATACAACTTACCTTGCATATCAAATGGAGATGATTAAGGGCTTCATGCAG
>ERZ1669248.159-NODE-159-length-40777-cov-5.602868_pt1 | contig 40777 bp, 46 predicted proteins | sample MGYA00579296_ERZ1669248 | MGnify/ENA primary metagenome ERZ1669248 (study PRJEB41166, sample SAMN08046057) | hot springs metagenome | biome: hot spring; feature: neutral hot spring; material: thermophilic sediment; isolation source: thermophilic sediment from...
CGTCATGGTTGAGGAGGCTAGGAGGAACCCTGAGCTGGCGAAGTACCTGCCGGAGTCTGCACGGGCTAGGATACTAGGCTAGGTTCAGCGGTGGAATCATGGAGGATTACGGGTACAGCGACGAGGAGTTGGAGGCTATTAGGCAACGGAAGATGATGGAGCTTAAAAAGCGAATGGAGGAAGAGCAGGCCCGTAGGGCTCAGATAGAGGCTGTGATGCGGAAGCTGCTAACTCCTGAGGCTCGTGAAAGACTCAACAATATCAGGCTTGTCAAGCCTGAGCTGGCTGAAGCCCTTGAGCAACAAATAATAGCCCTGGCCCAGGCCGGGCGCATACCTGTTCCCGTTACTGATGAGTTTTTAAAGAAGATTTTATCAGAATTATATGAGCATTCCCGGAGGGAAACACGCATAACGTTTAAGAGGAAGTAGGTGGTGTTTATGGCTCGCTTCAAACACCTGGCTCGCAAGCTAAGGCTTGCCGCGGCTGATAAGAGTAATAAGCCTATTCCAATATGGGTCACTGTTAAAACCAGGATGAGTGTTAGAAGAGGTTTCAGGCTTAGGAATTGGAGGAGGAGTAAGCTTAAGAATATTTAGGTGAGGCACCATGAGCGAGCAGGGTCAGGTTGTTAAAGCCGTTCACGTAATTCCTTTGAGAAAAGTCTACTATGGCAGGAGGGCTAACAGGGCTGACCGCGCGGTGAGGCTGGTTAAGAAGTACGTGGCCAGGCATTTCAAGGAGGCGGAGAAGATTATTGTCGACCCAGCGGTGAACAACTACATATGGTCTAGAAGCAGGGAGAAGCCTCCTAGGAAGGTCGTGGTTGAGGTAAGGCTTGACAAGGAGAATAAGGTTGCCAAAGTTTTTTTGGCTAGAAAAACTGCCACGCCGAAACCATCCGGCTAACCCTTAAAGCCCAGGTGTGAACATGGATATCATCAGGATGAGTTTTTTCGGAAACTCAAACATTGGAGTATACGGATTCACCAATAACAAGATCATCATCCTACCCCCTGGAATCGGGCGTGACGACTTAGCAGCAATCTCCGAAACCCTTAAAGTCGATATAGTAGAGGCGAGGATAGCCGGCACAATCTTAAACGGGGTCTTCATTAACGGTAACGACAACGGGATAATTCTCCCGCACATTGTTTTCGAAGAAGAGCTCAGCTTGATCAAGGAGAAGGCTAGGGAGCACGGGCTCAGCGTTGAAGTAGTGAGGTCGAGGCACACAGCGCTTGGCAACCTACTCCTATGCAATAATAAGGGGTGTATAACAAGCCCCCTGCTCGAGAGAGAGGCTCAGAAAAAAGTCTCGGACGTTCTCGGCGTCGAAGTGGTTGAGAAGGATTTAATGAAGCTGTCAATACCTGGCAGCCTCGGCGTGGTAAACGATCTCGGCGGCGCCGTCCACCCAGGCTTCGTTGAAGATGATTTTAAAACCCTATTAGATGTTTTAAAGATTAAGGCTGAGAAGGCCACGGTTAACGCAGGAGTACCATATATAAGGAGCGGGGTATTAGCTAATAATAAGGGAATAGTGGTCGGGGGCAACACGACCGGCCCCGAAATACTCAGGATTAAGAGGGGTTTGGGAGGTGAGCTGGAGTGAGCACGGTTAAAACATATCGGGTTAAAGGATACATGCTTATCAGCCATGACAGGCTCCCTACTTGGCAGGTTTTTACGAAAGATGTGAGAGCCGTTAACGAGAGCGACGCGCTCGAGAAGATATACAGCTTGATGGGTAGCAAGCACAAGCTTAAAAGATACCATATAAGAATCGAGAGCATCACTGAGATAAATCCTGAGGAATCCATCGACGTGGTTGTGAGGGAGTTGGCTAGAGCGACGAGGATTGTTAAGCCATGAGCGGTGAGCAGGCGGAAGGCGAGAAGACGATAACGCTGGAGGAGCTCCTGGCAAGAGCCTCAGAGCTCAGGGAGTATATAACTGTTTTATCCAACACTATCAACAACTACGTGACACAGTATAGGGAGCTTCAGCTAGCATCAGAGACTTTGAAAAGCCTTCCCGAAGCGGGAGGAGAAGGCTTCGTAGTCGTTGACAGGCTGTCAAGCGTCCTGGTGCCGGGGATTATCAGGGAGGGGTGGACAGGGAGCGTCCTGGTTAACATAGGGTTTGGCTACTACTTGAAAACTAGTAGGGATAAGGCTGTTGAAGTGATAGAGAAAAGGATTGCCAGCGTTAACAGGTTGCTCGACGAGCTTCAAAAAAGGTATAGGGCAGCGCTTGACGAGTACTCTGCTATCCAGGGTATTCTAAACCAGATGTATGCCGAGGCTCAGAAACCCGAGGACTCGGGAGGCCAAGCCACTGGTGGCTAGCTTTTGTTCAAGAAGATTAAAGAAGCTTTTAGAAAGTTTATTGACTCAGCCTCGTCGATAATTTTCTCGCGAGAGAAGCTTGAATCCCTTATTGATGAGTTAAAGCTCGAGCTAGTTGCGAGCGATGTGGCCTACGAGGTTGCAGAAGAGATTTCAGCCAGGCTTTTAAAAGCAGTGGATGAGGGCTTGGTTAAGAGCAGGGAGGATCTTCAGCGCGTCCTTAAGAACATTTTAATAGAGGTTTTCGAGAAAGCGGGTAGTGTCAACCTCCTCGATGTCGCAAGGGCTAACAAGCCCTGCAAACTCGTATTCCTAGGCGTTAACGGAGTGGGTAAGACAACCACTATTGCTAAAGTAGCCGTGCTCTTAAGGGAGAACGGTTTTAAGCCGTTAATGGTTGCTGCGGACACTTTCCGTGCTGGAGCGCAGGAGCAGCTGAAGATACATAGTGAGAGAACAGGAATCCCTGTTTTCACAGGCAAGTACGGTTCTGACCCAGCCTCCGTGGCTTACGACGCCATACAGTTCGCATCCAGCAGGGGCTTTGACGCACTGTTGATAGATACTGCTGGGAGAATGCATGTTGACGTGGACCTGGTTAACGAGTTGAAGAAAGTTGTGAGGATTGTTAAACCCCATTTCAAAATACTCGTGGTGGATGCTTTAACCGGTAACGACGCGATAGAGCAAGCCAGGTTTTTCAACGACGCGGTAGGGGTTGACGGCGTTGTCGTCACAAAGGTTGATGCTTACGAGCAGGGCGGTGTACCGCTGAGTATTGCGTACATACTTGGGAAGCCAGTGATCTACGCAGGGGTTGGGCAGGGCTATAAAGATTTAAAGCCGTTTAACGTTTATGAATACGTCAACAAGATTTTGCCGGATTAGAGAGTTGATGAGTAATGAACCTGAGGGAACTGGTTGAGGCTTGGAGGAAGATACTCTTGCTGGCTACTAAGCCGAGCAGGGATGACTACATGACGTCCTTGAAGCTCAGCCTCCTAGGGCTGGCCCTAGTGGGGGGCATATCCTTTGTGATAAGGATTTTATTCTACACTTTCCTATTCCCCCCTCCAGCCGGGTGAAGAGTTTTGAGCGGGGCAGAGGAAGCAGCAGGCACTGGTAAGATATTTGCTGTGAGGACTACGATGGGGCGCGAGCTGGACGTAGCATTAGTTATCGCGCGCAGGGCGGAGGAGCTTCTAGCCAAGGGCGAGGACCCGGGGATTGCAAGCATTGTCATACCCCCGAACGTCAGGGGTTACGTGTTCTTCGAGGTAGAAAAGCTTGCATCCCTTTACAGGCTTTCATCGGAAGTGAAGTATGTCAAGGCTTCAAGGCCTGTTAAAGTATCGCTCGAGGAGCTGGAGAAGCTGATCATGCCTAAGCCCGTGGTCGAATCCATATCTGTAGGCGACGTTGTCGAGATTATCAGGGGGCCTTTCAGAGGGATGAAAGCCCAGGTTACAGGCATAGATAGAAATAAAAACATGCTTACAGTGAATATTTTAGAAGCAGCTTTCGCGATCCCGATATCTATTCCGAGTGATTACGTGAAGCAGGTTAAGAAGGGTGAGTAGGAATGGCTAAGAAAACCATCAAGGTAATGGTTGAGGGCGGCAGGGCTACTCCTGGACCGCCCCTGGGGCCAACGCTGTCCCCTTACAAAGTCAACATTCCCGAAGTAGTCAAAGCTATAAACGATGCGACCAAGGATTTCGAGGGTTTGACAGTACCTGTTGAAATAACCATAGACGTGGACACGAAGAAGTTCGAGGTTAAAGTAGGCATTCCAACCACGACCGCGCTGCTTTTAAAGGAGGCAGGGGCTAAGCAGCCAACCGGTGACCCGGGCCACCAGAGAATAGGCAACATAACTCTGGAGCAAGCCATAAAAATCGCCATCGCCAAGAAGGAGCAGCTCAGCGCTAAAACTTTGAAGGCTGCCGTGAAAACTATTCTCGGCTCAGCGCGATCCATAGGCATTACCGTCGAGGGTAAAGACCCTCGCGAGGTTCAGAAGCTGATAGATGAGGGTGCTTACGATGAATTGTTTAAGAAGTATGAGAGTGAGTGGGAGGGCGGTGCCTAATGCCGGTTGACACCGAGAAGCTTAAAGCAGCCTTGTCCAAGGCCTTGGAAATGGGTAAGGGGAGAAGGTTTAAACAGACTGTTGAAATGGTGGTTGTTTTAAGAGATATAGATCCCAAGAGCCAGGCTGGGAAGCTCAGGGAGACTGTTACGCTCCCGAAGGGGAGGGGGAAGAGGCAGAAGATCTGCGTCGTAGCTGATGGCGAGCTCGCTGAGAAGGCGAAGTCTGCTGGAGCATTCATGGTGATTTCATCAAGCGAGCTCCAGTCCATAGGTAAGAAGCAGGCTAAGAAAATAGCGAGCACGTGCGACTGGGTTTTAGTCAGGACTGACCTGATGGCGCAGGTTGGACGCATCCTGGGACCGGCTCTTGGTCCGCGCGGAAAACCCCCTGTCCCAATGCCTCCCTCTGCGGATATTTCAACACTTATAAAAAGATATGAGAACTCCGTAGTGGTTAGGACTAAGGAGCAGCCGCAGTTATCCGTTGCAATAGGTACTGAGGACATGAGCGTTGAGGATTTAACAGCCAACGCATCCAGCGTATTATCGCTCCTAGAATCTAAGCTCCCCGCCGGAATGGGCAATGTTGACAGGATATTGTTTAAGACCACGATGGGTCCAGCAGTGGAGGTTCTGTAGGTGGTGGATATGTCAGCAGTAGCTAGAACATACCCCAGGTGGAAGACGGAGCAGTTAGAGGAGCTTGTAGGGTTGTTGAAAACTCACAGGGCTTTCATCATTGGCGATCTAACAGGCGTTCCAGCCAGCCATGTCCAGAGGCTGAGGAAGAAGCTTGCAAAGATCGCGGAGGTCAGAGTTGTTAAGCCGAAGCTTTTCGCAATAGCGCTTGAGAAGGTGGGCATAGACCCCGAGGCTTTCAAGGATGTCTTGACAGGGCAGAACATAGTGTTCTTCACGAACGAGAACCCGTTCGACGTGGCGTTGAAAATACACAACATTGTAACCATGGATTACTACAAGCCCGGGGAGAAGACAGACAAGGAGATCGTAATTCCTGAAGGCAACACTGGAATCCCCCCAGGCCCAATGCTTAGTGTTTTCGGCAAGTTGAAGATTCAGACCAAGGTGCAGGCTAACGTAATACATGTTGCCAAGGATACTGTTGTCGCGAAGCCAGGGGACGTGGTTTCGCCGGAGCTGTCGAGCATTCTGCAGAAGCTCGGTCTAGCGTTGAAGGAGATAAGGCTGAGGCTTAAGGCAGCGTATGACGGCGTATTGATACCTGGTGAAAGCCTTATCCTGAACATTGACCAGTATGTTGAGTTGGTTAAGGCAGCTGGCTTGGATGCTTTGAAGATAGCTGTTGAGCTAGCGCTACCGGAGCCTGAGGTGCTACCGCTAGTGCTGTCCAAGGCTGTTAGACAGGCAACAGCCCTGGCTGTTGAAGCAGGGTATGTCACGCCTGAAACCGTTGAACTAGTGTTAAAAGCTGCCGAATCCAAGGCCCAGGCACTGGCTTACGAGGTCTCAAGGCTCGCGCCGGAGCTTGGGATAGAGGTTAGGGTTGCCCAGCAACAGGTGCAGGAGGCTAAGCCGAAGAAGGAGGAGAAGCCTGCTGAGGAAGAGGAGAAGAAGAAGGAGGAAGGCGTTAGCGAGGAGACTCTTGCAGAAGGCTTAAGCGCACTGTTCGGATAAGGGAAGAGATAGTTTTAAAACACCTCATCATCTATTTAAGATGTGATACATGTTTAATGTGGGAAGAGGTGGTGAGCCATCGAGTACATATATGCGTCACTATTACTCTATAAGGCTGGGAAAGAATTAAGCGAGGAAAACATTAAGAAGGTTTTAGAAGCAGCCGGGGTCGCCGTCGACGAAGTCAGGGTTAAATCCCTAGTAGCGGCTCTCAAAAACATCGATATTGCGAAAGTGCTGGAGCAGGCCTTAGCAGCGCCGGTTGCAGCGGCCCCTGTTCAGGCGGCTCCCGCGCAGGCTCCTCCGAAGGAGGAGAAGCCTGCTGAGGAAGAGGAGAAGAAGAAGGAGGAAGGCGTTAGCGAGGAGACTCTTGCAGAAGGCTTAAGCGCACTGTTCGGGTAAAGCAACGGTTTTTCAGCGTATTGGAAACAGTAAGGAGTTTTCCATCATTAAACTCCCCTATTTAAACAAATCATTCCTGGCTTCAGAATCGATTTAAATTATTCTAACACATAGTATAACCAAGTATTGAGGTGTTTCAATGCCTGGAGAAATAAGTTTTGACTATCTTCGAAAATACGGCTACGAGAAGTATGTTTGCAAGAAGTGCGAGGAAGGCGTGATATGGAGCGTTGTGCCAAGGGATACCTGCCCCGACCGCCCATGCAGTAAGTATGAGTTTCTCTACAAGGACTATAAGAGGGTTAAGCCCCTGAGCCTTCAAGAGGTTAGGGAGAAGTTTATAAACTTCCTGGTCTCCAAGGGGCATGGGGTGGTGGATCCCTACCCGGTTCTAGCCAGGTGGAGGAACGACCTATACCTTAACATCGCCTCAATAATAGTCTTCCAGCCCGCTGTGACAGAGGGTATTGTGGACCCGCCGCACAACCCGCTCGTAATAATACAGCCTTCGATAAGGCTAAGCGATATTGACAATGTTGGCTTAACCTTCGGGAGGCATTTAACAAGTTTTGAAATGGGCGGGATGCATGCTTTCAACAAGCCCGGCAGGATGATTTACTGGGTAGAGGGCATAATTGACAATACTATAGAGTTCTTCAACAAGGAGATCGGGATCGATCTGGAAGACCTTGTTTTCAAGGAGGGGTGGTGGGAGGGAGGCGGTAACGCCGGGCCGGCCCCGGAGGTTCTCGTCGACGGGATGGAGCTAGCCACTCTCGTCCACATGATGTATAAGACCGTTGACGGTAAGTATGTTGAAAACCCTGTCCTAGTCGTGGACTGCGGATACGGTATTGAGAGGATAACATGGTTTACCCAGAAGTCTCCAACAGGCTTCCACGCAATATACGGGAGGTTGGTGGACGAGTACAAGGATGTGTTAGGGGTTGAGGAGCCTCCTCACGAGGTTTTGAAAAAGGCTGTTTACCTTTTAAGCGATAAAGAGCTGAACAGTGTGGCAGAGTATGTTAGAGCACTCGAGGAGCATGGTTTTAGCGAGCACCTCGCCTCGTTCTCCAAAATAATATATCTGTACGGGAGCCTCGACCACGTTAGAACAATAAGCTTAATGCTCTCCGACGGCATTGTGCCATCGAACAGCGGCGAGGGATACCTGGCCCGCTTGGTTTTAAGAAGGCTTTTCAGAAACCTTGTGAAACTGGGTGTTGAGTCTAACAGGCTTGCAGACATTGCTCAAGAGCTTGTTGACAGGCAGATAAAGTACTGGAGGAACGACTACATCTACGGCAAGTTCGAGAAGCACAGGGATTACATCTTAGACGTGGTCGGCTTAGAGGCAAACAAGTTCGTCGACTCTGTCTACAGGGGTATTGAAATAGTTGACAAGCATTTGAAGAGGAAGAAGGCTCTCGGAGAGGAGGATTTAATAGAGATTTACGACTCCCACGGGATCCCGCCGGAGTTTGTTGTTGAAAGAGCCCGTGAGAAGGGCGTTGAGGTAAGCGTTCCCGGAGACTTCTACTCGAAGATTGCGCAGAGGCACTCCGCCGCACCGTTGGTGAAGGAGAAGGAGCACGAGTTCCCTGAGGAGCTTGCTAAATGGGCGGAAGGCTTCCCGGAGACTGTGAGGGTTTTCCACCAGGATCCATATGTAACAAGCATTAAGGCCAGGGTGCTCGGGGTTCTGGAGAACTATGTCATCCTAGACCAGACCATAATGTACCCGTGGGCTGGCGGGCAGGATCACGACACAGGAGAGTTAGTCTTCAACGGTAAAGCCTACCCTGTGAAATACGTTGGCAAGATAGGCGGCGTAATAGTGCACGAGCTCTTCGAGAAACCAGGGTTCAGAGCTAGCGATGAGGTAGAGGTTAGGATAGACTGGTTTAGAAGATACAGGCTCATGCGACATCACACGGCAACACACGTTGTTCTCGCAGCTGCGAGAAGGGTTCTCGGAGATCACGTATGGCAGGCTGGTGCTGAGAAAACCGTTGAGAAGGGCAGGCTTGACATAACTCATCACAAGCCGTTGACGAGGAAGGAGGTTGCTGAGATAGAGGAGCTGGCTAACAAGATTATTGACAGCAGGATCCAGCTTAGATTCCACTACATGGGCAAGTTCGAAGCCGAGTCCAAGTACGGGCTAAAGATATATCAGGGAGGAGCTGTCTACTCCCCTGTTCTAAGAATCGTTGAAATACCTGGATGGGATGCGCAGGCATGCTTCGGCACACACCTGTGGAACACTTCCGAAATAGGGGGTGTTAAAATAATTAACGCTGAGAGAATCCAGGACGGCGTGATCAGGCTCGAGTATGTTGCTGGGACAAGGCTTGTTGAACTAGCAAGGAGCATGGAGGAGGAGAAGGAGAAAGCGCTTGAGGCAATGGGCTCCACTCATAAGGATCTAGTCCTAGCAGCCGGCAAGCTGAGGGAGAGCTTGAGCGAGCTCGAGGAAGCTGTCGCCACCTATAGAAGAGTATTGGCTGACGCCCTCGTTTCAAACGCTTTAAACACTAAGAGAGTTGTCTGCGGTGTTGAAACCACGATGGTAGAGATACCGGTCAGGGATGAAAAACTCGTTAAAACAGTCCTGGAAGACCTTTCACTGAAGCATAAGACCCTGGCAGTAGTTTTCACGGGAGATATGGTTGAGATCGCGCTAGACCCTGGAGAGGCGGCTAAGAAAAGAGTCAACCTGTTGAAGACCGCTGAGGCTTTGAGAAGCCTGGGGGCTAAGGGAGGAGGGCGCTCCGACCACATCACCCTGAAACTAAACGGCGTGGCTGTGGACAAGGTTTTAGAAGCCGTAGAGAAAACCATCTGTGCCAGTGGTAAGCAGTGAAAACATGCTGAAAACTACCTTACTTTTTAAGATGAGCGTCAACATAGCATTCTAGAATGTATGGCTCGTGGCTAACGTCCCAGGGAGCATCCCTAACGCCGGCCATAAGAGGATCGATTAACAACCATATACCCGTCTGTGCATCCTTCAAACCGGAGAAGTAGCTTATTCTTGAAGTCCTCGTGTTGAAGACTAAATCATACTTTTGCACGGCTTTCAGCAGGTTGTCAGGGTCCTGGTTGACGAAGACTAGTGCTGCCGCATGATCAACCGCCCCGTCACCGTTAGTGTCCACGAGACCTATTACGGCGTCTAAGCCGATAGACTCGTAAAGAGAGGCAATAAGCACTGCGAAGTCATCGCAGTCTCCAGCCCCGATCCTCAGTGTTTCTAGAGGAGATGCTACATACTCGAGACCGTTTGGATCGCTAACGTATTTAACGTTGACGCCTACCCAGTGTCCGATAGCCATTATTTTGAAAACCGGGTCATTTATGTCGACCGGAACTATTGCTTGAAGCAGGATTGAAACCTGCACACCCGTGCGGAGGAGCTTGTTAGTTACTCTTAAAACGTATGTTCCTGTCGCAGACGCGTTGAAAGAGTATGAGGAGTTGTTTGTCAATTGTGAGTAAATAAGGCTACCTCCTGGACCGTATATTTCAATAAGTACGTTATAATTCGTTGCAATGATGTTAGTTTTGATGGTTGCACCGGAGGTTGCGTAAAAAGAGATTGTAAGCGCTCTCCCACCCGGTAGGTAGTAGCTTGTATTCTCTAAGACTATGTTAGGGTTGCTATAGTTTTCGAGAATGCTGATAGCATGCTCACGTAGCTCAGGGCTGAAGCTCGTGATCGTTGAGAGATGCTTCTCCCTGAACAAGTCACACACGCTTCCCTTAGTAGTTTGCACCAGTGTTGTGGGCAGAATAGTTGAGTATAGAGCCCAGCCAGCGGCTAATAGCAATACAACCACGCCAAGTACAACTATTGTTCTGTGATTGGAAGCCCTCTTTTCAGCACTCTCCACCGCCACCGGTAGCACCAAGTGTACTATAAGTTTTCTTTCAAAAAAGCTTAATCTGGCACGAGTCCTGCGAACAGCGTGCGGCGAAATATTTAAATAGCTTATCCCAGCATTAGTAGGCGTGGGCTCATGCCCGAGGATGTAAAACCGGTTGGCTATGTGGAAAACGAATCTCTTCTACCAATACCTTCAGATAAGAGGCTCTACGGAATTGGAACATTCACCTGGATGATGTTCAGCATGAACGTCTGTATCCCACTGTTCTTCCTCGGATCCATAGGGCTTCAACTAGGGCTCAGCGTTACCGAGGTTGCTCTCGGAGCATTGCTGGGGAATCTTGCGACAACGGTGATATTGTTTCTCAACGGTCTTCCAGGGGTTAAGTATGGCATACCTTACCCTGTGCAGCTGAGGCCTAGCTGGGGTTTTAAGGGCTCTAAAATACCGGTGGTTCTCAGGGGGATTGTCGGGGCTGGGTGGTACGGTATTGAAGCATACAGTGGCTCGCTAGCAATACTGATGGTTGCCCTGTACATTCTCGGATATGCTGGGAGGGATCCTGTTGCAATAGCTTCGGCAGCGTTCCGCTACGTTGTCTTCGTTGTAGCATTATACGTTGCTTTCGCAACGATCGTGACGGCTAAGGGTCTTGGGATGATTGCCAGAGTGGTTAACGTGACCGGGCCGTTGCTCCTGGTTTACTTCATATGGCTGACCCTGCAGCTGTCGACTCAGCAAATCCCTGAGACCGGGGGTGGTGGGGCAGGCTTGTTCTCCCGAAGCTTCGCACTATACCTGGCTATTCAAACAAACTTCTGGGCTACTATGAGCCTTAACATATCCGATCTTTCCAGAGGGCTTTACGCTGACAAGAGAGGTTTAAGGGCGTTGATTATTGGCCCGTTAACGGGGATTGTGTTAACGGCTGTGGTAGCATCGATACTGGGTTACTACTTGACTATGTACACCGGGTATTCAACACCACAGGAGATAATACTTTACACTGCGCCAGGGGTTATAGCGATAGTCCTTGGACAGGTCTTCGCGTCCCTAGCTCCATTCAGCACTGATATCACGGCAAACATTCCAGCACTAGTGAACATTCTAACATCATGCTTCAAAATGAAGTGGCGTAGCGCGGTCGTGATAGCGGGCTTCATAGGCTTCCTGCTCGCCCCATGGTGGGCTGTTGAGAAGGGCCCAGACATCATCAACTATGTTTCAGCATTCACTAGCAATTACGGGCTGATCCTGGGGCCCATAGCAGGAATCATGATAGCAGACTACTACTTGGTTAGGGGGAACTATGATTTGCGGAAACTATACATGAATGGTCCCGAGGGCTACTGGTATGGAGACGGGTACAACAAGGCCGCTATCCTAACATACGTGATGTCTATAATCATCATATACGCCATCAGCTACGTGATGGGCGATATAACCATCGTAGGAGGCGTACCGTTTCCGACAAGCCTGAGCTGGTATATAGGAGTGGTTGTTGCAACCCTACTCTACTTTGCAATAACTAGAAAGCATTGATTTTTTCCATCAACACTTTTCCTTGGTTCCTGGTTTAAGAAAAGAGTAGGGATGGTGTGTTATCCGCGATAGCTTCTATCTATCTTCGCAACGATTTCAGGCAGCTCCAAGTACAGCATCAGGAAGGATAAGGGGATTAGAGCTACGGTGAGCGACATGAGGCTGGCAACCCACAGCGTTGGAGACTCGAACGCCTTGTCTAAACCTGCGAGAAGTATTGAGAAGCCGATGCTTGAGAGCATGGTTAACAACACCCCGGTGACCATGGTTAACACGGTGGGTGGGAAAACCCGCGCTGTCGTGAAAGAGGCGATCCCGAGCAGGATCAGCAGGCCACCGATCAACAATCTCATCTGGAATGGTACTGATTTACAGTAGTCTGAGTCACCAGGACCCACCGTGCATGAAAGTGCTAAAGCTATTCCGGTGAAAGCAAGCATTAGCCCTGTTAGGAAATAGTTGAAAGCACCTATCACCATTGCGACCAGTCCTATGGCCGATATAGTAATCCCCAGCTTCATGTATTGAACAAGCTTGACGCTTGTAACGAACTCCGGGATTAACTCGGCAAGCTTGCTAAGACTATCTTGCAGGCTTTCGTCAACCACCTGCATGAATATGGTGAGCCCTGCCACGAGCAGGAATACACCCATAATCGCTACGTCAACATGCCTATCTAGCGAGGCTTTAAAGAAGCTTAGCCTTATGGAGAAAGCACCGGTCTCCAACGCGCTTAACAAGGGTGGTGCCAGAATGGTTAAGGCAAACCCGGTTACAACCATGCCGATTGAGATGAACGCTATCAGCGATACTTCATGTATTTTCTGAAGCGAACCCATTAATGCTTCAACCTTAATCGACCCGTCACTCATTTTCTCCCCCTGTCAGAAATCCGGCGGGAACAGGTTAAAAGCAAGGGAGCACCGCTATACGCGGTGAATAGGCTTAATTCGGCAATACTGTTGAATCTTAGGATGGGTTACACAGAAACACGCCAGGCGTTTCCACAACGACAATCTCCATTATTTTAAAGGCTTGAACCCTTACAAGTCAAGCTTATCACTGGTTTTAGCAGAATATTCATATGAGGGGGAAAGATGGGGTATGCTGGAGGAATACTCGTAACATTCCTGTTGTTAATAGTGATTGGATGGATACCTGTGATAGGGCCGATTCTAGCTGGAATAGCTGGGGGGATCGTCGCTAAGAAAGGGGCTGGTGGAGGCTTCCTAACAGGCTTCATAGGGGGATTATTCGGGGGAATATTGCTCACCATTATTCTAACAGTTCTCGGCGGGTTGCTGGCGGGAGTACTGGGAGCCTTAATAGGGTGGGTCGTGGGGTTTGCCTTCATTATTCTCCTCGTGTTCACAGCCGTTCTCGCAGGCATTGGAGGATTGATAGGTGGAGCCATAGCTGGTGGGAAATAGTGTTTGTGATTAGGGTTGGTGAAGAGTTTATTCATGACTCATGTTTTTAAGCAATCCCTTAATATGAATTCTGAAGCGTTCCGAGCCCCGTTCTCGTATAAAGGTTTTTCAAGCTTGGCGGCTTCCTGTAAAGCAGCCTCTAGATTACCAGGAGTTACTTGGTCTATGAAAACCGCTTTCAGCTTGGATGCAAGCATTTCAACGTCTTCTCTAGGATAGAGCGGTGAATGCCTTTTAGAGTAGACTATCACTACGGGTTTCCCATACGCTAGCCTGGCGGTGACGGCGGTCGTGCCCGGGTGGGTGACAACCACTGATGCCCCTGCAAGCCACTTGTGGAAGTCGTCAACATGTTTGAAGAAAACCCAGTGAGGCTTCCTGGAGATGAAGGGGGTGGGATCTATGTCGCCAGTTTGAACAACCACTTTCTCAAAGCTAAGTCTTACCACGGCTTCGAAAACCTCTGATGATCCCAGTGTTCCAAGAGTTACCAGCAAATACCCTTCGTCACTAGGCTGGTGGAGTGCGGGCTCGTGTAAAGGTCCAACAACGATTCCATCATCGTAAAGCGCTTTTTGCTCCTCCCAGTGGAGGAGAACCTTGGCTCCCAGCATGTGAAGGATTTTAACAGCTTTAGCAGGCTTGGAAAACCTGTTAACATCTTCAACAACGTAGACCGGCGTGCCTTTAAACAGCTTAAGCCATGCTGAGGCAGGTATGGAGAAGTTGGAGCCAGCAGCGAAGACGAAATCATACTTCTCCTTGACAAGCCATGCTGTGCTGGCAAACCCTGCCAGCCACCTGTGGATTCCACGGTGGAAAGGCTCCAGCGGCTTTCGAGGGAGGACGGCGTAACGCAACTTCCCCAGCCTGGTGAACTTCTTGGACAGGTGCTCGTAGCCTTTTGGAAGCAATATGTCTAATTCCACACCATGCTTGGCTAGCTCGTAAGCCGCTGAGAAAGCATAGCCGGCGTGTCCCCCGTACCCAGCGATTACAAGGCCTCTCAACATCCACCACGCTGTCAGGTATACTTATCAGGACACTGTTAAAAATCACTGTCTTCTTAAGAGGAAACGGAGTAGCTGGGGCTTGAGGCGTGGGAAACCTTGAAGCGGGCCCGCGGGGATTCGAACCCCGGGCCTCCGGCTCTCCTCGGAGCCTACTTAGAAGGCCGGCGCCCTATCCTGGCTAGGCAACGGGCCCGCTTCAATCCTGTTTAATAGTGTTTCACGTTTTATATTTTTAACCTCAATTTTACGGCCTCAGAACCTGCGACGTCTCAAAGTTATTTGATGGCACCGGCGAAGAGCGTGGGGCATATGTTGCAGGTAACCGGGTTTACGGTTTCATCAACCAATTTATGTAGCCCGCAAACATGCTTGTCGGCCAGGGTTTTCAGCACAACCTTGTTAACCTCTATTTGAAGACTGACTCCTTCAAGCTCTCCCCGGGCTATTTTCTCGGAAACCTGCTCAACCCTCTCCATGATCCCTGGGTTTTTCGAAACATCGAGGAACATGCCTCTCTCTCCTTTCATATATCTTGAAACCAGGGATGGTGAAACCCCTAACTTCTCCGCTATAGCTATGGGTGGAATATTCTTCTCTACGAGCTTCAGCACTATGAGTCTTTTAATCGAGGGTTCAACATACCGGTATGCTAGCTCGAAAATGTTTTTAGGCAAACTACAACACCACTATCTTCTTCATGATCTCTTCAGGGTTATTCAATACTTCGGTGAAGTCTTCCACAATTTCTGCAACGCCGAGTAGCTCCCCGTCAGGCTTTCTCACAGCTACGAGTAAAACCCTTATGATCCTGTCCCCAAGCCTCGTCCAGAAAACCCTGTATTTCTCCTTGCCCGTTTTCAAGGCTTCAACATTTCTTGCAACATACTGCTCAAGCCTGGGAGGGTGGCAGTATTCAAGCCTGCGCCCAAGAATGGTTTTTGCGCGAGGGAATCCTCCTGAAACACTGCTCTCGCTGAAGAATCTCACCCTATTGTTTACGTCAGCGTAGGTGATCTCAAGTGGGAGGGATTTAAACAATGCCTCAACCTCCTCACGCGAGAGGAAGCCTGTTTCAAACTCAAGATCGCCTTCTCTCACTACAGAGTAGTCATCTGGTTGAAAACTCGTAGAGCCGATAACACCCTTCACCTCCTCAGGAAGTCTTTCAGCCTGCTCAGGGGTTATCTCCGCAACCACTTGATACGGATACTTCGGCTCCTCAGACGGCGTCCACTCATGCTTATCCTGCTTCACGAAGAAGCCTAGTTTTCCAGCCACTTTGTCAACCCCTGCCCACTCACCTTCCGATAAAAGAACCCATAGTGCTGGGTAGAGGATTTTGTTCTCACGGAACACTAGGTCAGCGATATCCCTTGAGAGCTGTGTAGCAATCTCCGAAACCTTTGCGGACTCCTCGCTTAACGGGTTCACAACAACCTTATCGAGCAAACTCAGCAACTCCCTTATCTTTACAATAACCTGGTCCTCCCTACCCCATAGAACCCTGGGAATAGCGTAGATGCCTCTCCTCTCCAAGTAAGGGAAGAGAACCATCTGGTTCTTCCTGTAATGGCTTCTCAGCTGGTTCTTCGCAATAGTGATCAGTGATTTAACGTTTGCTAAGGCTTTTGAAGCATTTTCGGCATCACCATTCTTCAAGGCTTGGGCTAAGAGGCCTGCGTAAAGGCCGAGGGCTTCCGAAGTCTTCAATATCTCATCGTTCTCGGAAATTAGCAGGTCCAGGGGATGCCCCTTGGGAATGTCTTTGAGCTCCCTGGATGCGAGGACGTTTTTGAATAAATCCAGGTGGATATCACACATCTTCAATATCTCGCTTACGGATACGCCTTCCCTGACGAGCTCCTGTTCAACCGTGACTATTTCAAAGGGAGTAATCTGTGATAGAATATGCGAGAACTCCTTCCTCAACTCCTCATAGCTTTCTCCTTCATGGATTCTTTTAAGCAAATTCTTCACGATTTCTACCTTCTCCTTGCTAACATGGTTCAAGGTTTTCACCAAGATGTGGTATTGTTTCATCCCTTTTTAAATTTGACACGTGTCAATTAGCAGAAAATTCTACAAGCTAGAACACTATTCAACAGGAAAGACGGTTTTGTAAAAAAGGCTTGAAAAATTAGGGAACTGTCTTGTAAATCGTGTAGTACGGCATTAGCATAGGCGGCCCTATCAGAATCCCGTGCACATTAGTATTGTAGACTATCATAAGGTTTCCTTGCAGTAAAGGTATGAACGGGACTTCCTCTGCAAGGATGTTCTGAACCTGCCTGTAGAGTTCAATTCTCTCGGACTGATTAACTAGTACTTGAGCCTGATTCAGTAGCTCGTCCACCGTTGGGTTAGAGTACTGCGAACCTGTCCACTTGTTAGCACCTGTCATCAGGAATGGCGTCAGGAAGTTGTCCGGGTCTATGTAGTCAGGATACCATCCAAACAGGCTTAGCATCATCCTGTTGTTCCTGGCGTTGTCAACATACGTGCTCCACTCAGCACTCTTAAGCTGGACGGTGATCATTCCCGTAGCCTCTAGCTGGTTCTTTAGCAAGGTGGCTACGTCAGCCTCCGTGTCACCATAGTGGGTGGGCGTGTACCATAGCTCGATCACCAGCTTGTTCTCCTCGCTGAACCCTGCTTGCATTAAGAGATCCCGGGCGAGAGTGATGTTTGGGCCTGGGCCATATGCCTCTTTGAAAGCATCTACGTGCCCCCACATTCCAGCTGGAACCAGGCTGTAGAGCGGGCTCATGGTGTTGTAAAAGACTGTTGACGCTATTTCAGTCCTGTTTATCGCAGCGGCTATGGCCTTCCTCACCAGGACGTTGTCAACTGGGGACATTTTCACATTAACAATTATGTACCTTATGAACGTGCCCGGGATGCTCTGGACTACAAGGTTCGGCTTCCTCTCCAGGTCAGTGTAGTCTTGAGGCCTCAAGGTTCTCCAAGCAATGTCGACCTCGCCGTTCTCCAAGGCAAGCCTTAGGGACGTAGCATCCCTGTAAAACTTGACAACAATCTCCTTAGTCTTCGGCTTCTCGCCATGATAGTACGGGTTCTCCCTCAACACTATGTACTCGTCACGCTTAAACTCTGCAATGCAGTAGGGTCCGGCCCCGCCCCAGGTTGCATCGCTCACTATCTCGTTGGGATAGCTCGGGTGTACTGGGAAGTATGGAGGCGTCGCGGCTACGGCTAAGAAGAAGGCTGCAGGTGTTGCCAGCTCAAATCTTACAGTATAGTTGTCCAAGGCAGTAACGTTCGAGACAAAGTCTGTGACGAGCCACGCAGGGTCCCCGTTAATAGTCATCACTCTTTCAATACTTCTAACAACATCATCGGCAGTGAGCTTTCTCCCATCGCAGAATGAAACATTCTGCTTCAACTTGAAAGTCCACACAGCACCATCCTCTGAAACCGTCCAGCTTTCCGCGATACCGGGGATAAGCTCATCTGTGCCGGGCTTATACTTGACCAGGCCTTCCATCACGTTGGTTAGTATTTCCCACGTGAAGAAATCGTAGGCGTTTGAAGGGTCGAGATCGGTTACTTTATCGGTAACTCCTATGACAACCCTTTCAGCCAGAGCAGGCTGTGCTGGCTGCGTGTATACGTAGATTAATACTCCCGCGGCGATAATTATAAGTAGGAGTAATACTATTATTATCTTTTTATTCAAATCCCACACCAATAGTTTTTACAGTTCCATTTAATTTATAAATTTAACCCTCTATAACTTGTTAAAGATTTGAGTTGAAAGGGGTTTTCTCAATGGGCCTGGCCCGTTACGTGCTAATAAGGGGTTTGCTAATAATTCCCACGATCATTGTCTTGTACACTCTTGTCTTCATAGTTTTAAGGATACTGCCTGGGAACCCTGTTTTAGCTGCGCTGGGAACTAAGAACATCCCTGAAGAACAGTTGATCGCTATTATGAAGGATCTGGGGCTTGATAAACCGTTGTACCAGCAGTATTTCGAGTACTTGGTAAACTTTCTCCAAGGAGATATGGGCAAGTCCATGATAGTGAGGGGTAGGGCTATTGCGAGCGATATAGCGGACAAGCTCCCAGCAACCATAGAGCTTTCCGTGTGGGCTATGGCTTTCAGCCTCTTAATAGGTGTGGGAACCGGGTATTTAGCAGGCAACAGCGAGAGGGAGTCGGTTAGAAACTTCGCGAGGCTGACGGGCTCTATCACATATGTGATATTCATACCAGCCCTGGGAATATTCCTCCAGCTGGTGTTCTCTCAATGGCTCAGGATACTTCCTTCAGGCGGCAGATTATCCACCGGTTTCTACCTTAAACCTGTCACCGGGCTCTACACTATAGACTCACTACTCCAGCTCAATATTCCAGCCTTTGTGGACGCTGTGAAACACATAGTTCTGCCAGCTTTCACCCTGGGCCTCGTCCTATCCGGTCCTTTCACAAGGCTAACGCTTAACAACATGGTTAAGATCAGGGAGTCTAAGATGGTTACAGCTTACTATGCGAGAGGGGTCAGGGAGGAGCTTGTGTCCCGCCACGTCTTCAGGCACGTGTTAATACCGGTGGCAACTTACGCGGGATTACAATTCGCCCTCCTGCTTGGAGGGGCTGTTTTAACGGAGACGACTTTCAACTGGCCCGGCATAGGCACCTATTTGGTCGACAAGGTAATGTACAGGGATTACACTGCTATACAAGCAGTAGTGATAATATTTGCCTTCATAGTAGGGTTGACCAGTTTAATCGTGGACGTTCTCTACGCATTGATAGATCCCAGGGTGAGGTATTAATGAGGCTTGGGAGATTAAACACTTACATAATTATTGGCCTTGCCATGATAGCGTTCTTCACATTCATGGCTGTTTTCGCTGACTTCATAGCCCCCTACTCTCCCGTGGAGAAAGTCGGCCCTGAGAGAAGCCCTCCATCCCGCGAGTATTTGATGGGCACGGATAATCTTGGAAGAGACATGTTTTCAAGAATCGTCTACGGGAGCAGGATTATATTGGTAGTTGTCTTCCTATCCGTGCTCGTGAGCGGGAGCGTTGGAACGATCCTCGGTCTTTTAAGCGGCTACGTCGGCGGATTTATCGACAAGGTTGCATCATTCGTAATGGATTCCCTTTACGCCTTCCCATCCCTGATTCTTGCGATAGCGTTATCTGTTGCGCTCGGGACGAGTCCCTTGAACGCTGCCATAGCCATAGCGGTGGTCTACATTCCAACCTATTTCAGGATGATCAGGGGCCAGGTGTTGAGCTTGAAGAACGAGCTCTTCATCGAGGCTGCCAGGGCCCTCGGGATCCCGTCTTCAAGGATAATTACAAGACATATTCTTCCACACCTAACTCAGACTTTAATGGTAGTGTTCAGCATGAACAGTGCCGACGCCGTGCTCACCGAGGCAGCGCTGAGCTTCCTCGGCTTAACCGTCCAACCCCCGGAACCTGACTGGGGTTTCGACCTCTACAAGGGTAAAGGCTTCATCCTCTCAGGAGACTGGTGGCTGCTAGCATTCCCCGGGCTCATGATAACTCTTCTAGCAATAGGCTTCGCCCTGCTCAGCGAGGGCGTTTCCCTAAAGTTCGGGGGGAGGGATTAATGGAGGCTTTAAGAGTCGAAGACTTATGGGTTAAATACTACACTGCCAGCGGGGTTGTATCAGCGGTCTCAGCCGTCTCCTTCACCATGAAGCGCGGGGAGATGCTGGGGGTTGTAGGAGAAAGCGGTAGTGGGAAGTCAACGCTGGGTTTCGCGCTGATGAACATGGTGCCTCCTCCCGGTAGAATAGTTAAGGGAGCCGTGATTCTCGATGGGAGAAACATTCTCGAACTGGGAAGCAAGGAGCTTAGGGGGATAAGGGGTAGCAGGATATCCATGGTTTTCCAAGACCCTTTCACAACTCTTGACCCTTTGAGGAAGGTGAGCGATCAATTCGTAGAGTTCCTCATGGAGCATGGTTTATCGAAGGAGGAGGCGCAGTCTAGAAGCTACCAGCTACTCGCAGCGGTAGGGATACCTGAGAGGCTTAGGGACGCTTACCCCCACCAGCTCAGCGGGGGGCAGAAGCAGAGGGTTTCAATAGCAATGGCTATAGCCTTAAACCCTTCCATAGTGGTAGCTGACGAACCCACTACAGCCCTCGACGTTATCGTGCAGAAGCAGATAATGGATTTGATGAATGAGATAAGGGTTAAGCACAACGTGTCGATAATGCTGATAACCCACGACATCGCTCTCGCTCTTGAGAGAACTGATAAAATCCTTGTAATGTATGGTGGAGAGGTAATGGAGTATGCTGGTAAGGATGACTTGATGAGAGAAATGTTCCACCCGTACACGAAGGCCTTGTTCGCATCTCTCCCAAGGATCTCGTCTAAGGAGTTGCCTAGGTTTTTAAAAGGCTATCCGCCGGATTTAAGAAACCCTCCTAAAGGATGTGTGTTCAACCCTAGGTGTGAATACGCGACCGATAAGTGTAGAGTAGAGAAGCCTGTTTTAAGAGAGGTTTCCCCTGGACACTATGCTTCATGCCATTACGCGGGTGAGCTTGATGCCGCTACTTGAACTTGACAGGATAGTGATGGAGTTTGAGATAGGTTCTTTCGGCAGGAAGAAGAAGGTTAGAGCTGTTGATAATGTATCGTTAAGCATTGACAAGGGATTGATATATGGATTGGTTGGCGAGAGCGGTAGCGGGAAGTCCACGTTAGGGAGGGTAACGCTCAGGCTTTACAAGCCGGTGTCAGGGAGGGTGTTGTTTGATGGACAGGATATTACAGGACTACCTGAGAGCAAGCTGAGGCCTTTGAGAAGGAGGATGCAGCTAATCCCTCAGGACCCATACGGGGCTGTTAACCCTGTTCAGACAATAGGCGAGGCTTTATCAGAACCCCTGATAGTGCACTATGGGTTGGAGACGCGTGAGGCGATGGAACAGGTTAAGGCAATGCTGGAGAACGTTGGCCTTACTCCAGCGGAGGATTTCATTAGCAGGAGGCCTTTTAACCTGAGCGGGGGGCAGTTGCAGAGAGCTGTTATAGCTAGGGCTATGTTGTTGAAACCGGAGTACATTGTTGCTGATGAACCCACCAGTAATTTAGACGCCTCCATAAGGGCTTCCATAGTGAAGCTCCTGCTGGATTTCAAGGAGAAGTATAATCAATCACTATTGTTCATTACACACGACATAGTTTTGCTCAGCCTAATAGCGGACAGGATAGGGGTAATGTATCTTGCCCAGCTGGTTGAGGAAGGGCCCAGCGATGAAGTCATTAAGAACCCTCTACACCCGTATACACGGGCTCTTTTATCCGCAATCCCCCTGGTCAGCCAGGAGCTAGGGTTCGAGAAAATCATCCTGAAAGGGGAGATAGGGGATCCTGCTAACCCGCCCACAGGCTGCAGGTTGCACCCAAGGTGCCCATACGCTAGTCAAAAATGCGCTAAGGAGGAGCCTCCATTCATCGAATTAGCCGCTGGGAGAAAGGTAAAGTGCTGGCTTTACGCGAGTGGTTAATTTGTTGAATCTTAGGCACAGGTTTTAACAATTAGGATGAAGTAGTGAACTATTTCATTGTGGCGTCTTCTTATCCCATAGGAGTTTCCTACCCCAGTATCAGCTTTTAATAGGATCTTTGTGACATAAACTTACTTTAGTGGGAGTTATGAGTTCTAACGTCAATGTTTTTCCGAAGAGATATATGCCATTCCTCCTCAAGCACACGGGTGAAGCCTACCAGAAACTGGGGGATGACGAGGTCATCGGCTTCGCACTTTACTATTCGGAGAAGCTTAGGAAAAAGCCCGGATTCCTAAGGAGGAAGGGGGAGAGGATCAGCGCGGTCGCGCTCGTTCTCTACCCGCTCCTTGTCAAGCCGACCTCGAAGGGGATGGCCGTCCTAATAGACCCGCTCAGGAGTAGCAGGCTAACCATACAGTATAACGTGGTGGATAAGAACCTACTGGACTCCGCGTTGCAAGAGCTTTCAGCAATGACCGGGAAGAGCTTTCTCGACGGACTGGTAAAGCTAAGCAGGCTTGCCCAGGACGTGGCGGGCGCTAGGTCGGGGGTGCGGAAAAAGGTTGTAGAGCTTGACAACGTGGTCTCAGACCCGGGTTTACTGCAAGGGTTGAAGCCGCTAATAGGGATGGAGACAACCTACAACGTCCCGTTCATAGAAATACCTTTCCCCTCAGTTGATCACGAGGAGGTTGCCAGTAGGATAAGAAAGGTTATGAGCGAAGTAGATGAACTCGTAGACTACGTTAACAAACTGTTGGAAAAGGTTAGAGAGCTTCTAGAGGAATGGAAGAAGGATATTTCGAAGGAGTATGATGAGAAGTTGAGAATTATGGATAAGAAGATTGAGGAGACAAAGCAAGCCGTTGCCAAGGCTATTGAAGAATTGAAGAGAAAGAAGGATGAGGAGCTTTCCGCGGTAAAAGAAAGATATCTACCTAATATTGAGACTGTTGAGAAAAGGATAGTTGAGACTCGTGAAAACGTTAGGAGGCTTGAGGAGGAGCTGGAAAAGGCGAAGGAGTACGGCAAGGACACCTCGGATTTGAAGAAGAGGCTTAACGACCAGAAGAAGACGTTGAAGAATCTTGAGAAGGAGCTTGAGAACGCTAAGGAATCGTATGATTACGAGGTTAGAAGGGTTGAGAAAAAGTATAGCGAGCTTGTAGAAGCGGAGAATAACAAGGTTAGGTCGATTCTCAGCGAGAGGGAAGCGGTTCAGAAAGAGGTGGAAGCATTGATCCAGGAGGCTGGTAAGAGGTTTGACGCTATTAGGAGTAGTCTCCAGGAGTACGTAGAGGGGCTTGTCAAGGCTGGGAGAAGGATTGAAGAAATCAGCATTAACGCGCCGTCGAAGAGTGAGGAGATACATTTAATCCCCCTTGTATACACCTCGTATGTTTCGGATGGAACTGCTCGTTCAAGTATTACGACAATAGTGGTCCTGGAGCCTGGTGGAATGCTTGGGCCAAGACTCATCCACTACATTAACGAGGGAATCGCTAACTACTTCTCCTGGGTTAAACAAGTGCTTGACAAGGAGGAGATGAAGCCGGAGGTTAGTGCTAAAAACCTATTGGCCAACACTACCCCAGAGAGGGTTGAGGTGTGTTTAACTCGCTTATCAGATATGGGGTTGTTCAGCAGGGAGGACGCGTCCAAGATGGCGAGGAGCCTCGAGGAGCAGATGAAGATGAGTGGTTGAGCGGGAAATACGCTGAGACCGTTGCTTAGTTAGAGTTATATTTTTATTTTCACGCAACCCTTCCAATATTCTTGGTTCCCTTAAGGGATGCTTATGAATAATAAGTGGAAACTGGCTGTGACTGTTGCGATGCTTGCACTGGTTGGTATAGTAGCGTACTCTCCGCTCGGAGATCTCACACTGCAACAGAAAGCAATGATAGGCATTTCCATATTGGCAATAGCCTACTGGGTCACGGAGTGCGTGCCCATACCTGTTACAGGCATAATTATAATCCTTCTGGAAATAGTCTTCGGCGTATTCCCTCTAGCGAAGGGATTGTCCTACATAGCGTCCGATGTCAACATGCTGATCCTAGCCGGGTTAGTAATATCCATTGCTCTCTCAAAGTACCAGCTGGATCGTCTTCTAAGCCTTAAGATTCTTTCATTCATGGGTGAGCAAACCGATAGGATAGTCCTCGGCATGATGCTTGCCACAGCCCTTCTCTCAATGTGGATTCCTAACACGGCTGCGGCGGCAATAATGGCGCCTGTAGCCGTGGGTATGCTGGAGCTGATAAGGGCGGAGAAGGGGAGGAGCAATGCGGGGAAGATAATGATGATCGGTGTTGCATACGCGGCAACTATCGGCGGGATAGGCACACCTGTCGGGACTCCTCCGGTACCCATTACTATCAGGAATGTTAAGGAAGCAACAGGGTATGACATCACTTTTGCCATGTGGATGGCGTGGGGTGTTCCAATAGCCTTAGCATTAACGATTATTGCATGGAAACTCCTCACACTGTTTTATCCTCCGGAGGTCAAAACAATCCCGGGAGGCAAAAGCATTGTTGAAGGAGAGCTAGCTAAGATTGGAAAACTGAACAAACAGCAGAAGACAACCCTGGCAATTTTCGGAGTAGCAGTGGTTCTATGGCTTATGGACTCGTTCTACCCTATTCTCCCTAACTGGACCTACATAGCCTCCTTGATAATCATCATACTCTACCTGATACCTGGGGTTGGAACACTGTCATGGGATGAGGTTTCGCGAGAGGCTGACTGGGGTGTTTTATTCCTCGTCGCCGGAGGGCTGGCATTGGGTGGAGGTCTGAGGGAAACCGGGATTGTTAAAATGCTTGCAGACGCTATAGCGACAGGGCTGGCCGGGGCATCACCTTATCTTGTCAACATCGTAATAGCGTTGGTGGCAGGGTTCAGTGTAACAGTATTTTGCAGTATAACAGCCACCTCGTCAGCATTCGTCCCAATCGCAATAGCGATAGCAGGATCCCTAGGCATGGATGCAAGGTTCACGGGCATTGTAGCTGGTGTAGCATCATGCTTCGCCTTCCTCCTACCAGCCAACACTCCCCCGAACGCTATCGCCTACTCCTACGGATACTTCAAGAACTATGAGATGGCTAAGGTTGGCCTGGTTTTAACGCTATTGTCCTCCATAGTGTTGATAGCCTTCATGCCGATGATAACACTCCTCACCGGTTGATAACAGTTCAATCAACAAAACGTTTTTTACAATATGAGGTGTATACTATGAATGGTTAGCGCGTATGGTTGAGCTACGGGGCCTTAATGTTCTGAAAACCACGGGAGCTCTCATGTCCCTGCTGGGCGCACTTATGACCTCTGTGCCCCTGATAGATTTAGCGTACGGTGAGCAGGTTTCGGCAGGGTTTCTCGCATTCTCAATCATCCTCATGATAGGGGGTTTCCTGCTTTCGAGAATACAGACACAGGAGGGCTTGTCATTTATTGAAGCAGTTCTCTCCTCTACTCTAGCGTGGACTCTTCTACCCGCGATCTCCGCAATACCGTTGTCTATTGAGCTTTCAATACCATTGTACGATGCGTTCTTTGAAAGCGTCTCAGGGTTTACCGGAACCGGGTTAACGGTTCTCACAGGGCTTGAGAAGTTGAAGCCTAGCATACTGTTCTGGAGGGCTTTAATGCAGTGGGTCGGGGAGCTGGGGTTCGTTGTTTTCGCAATGGTATTGTTCCCTTTCTTCTACAGGTATGGGCTACTCATGTATGGTGTTGAGAGACCGGTTAGGATAGAGGCTTCAATGTATCGAACCGCGCGAAGACTTTTCAACATCTACATAGTTTTAACGCTCGCCGGAGCCCTCATGCTCTACTACTCGGGCATGAACATTTTCGACGCTGTAACGCACTCGATGACCGGAATAGCCACCGGCGGTATGAGCAACTACGATGCTAACTACGACTTCATCTACAGAGCTGCACCCTTAACTTCTATTCCATTAATCATTGTAATGGTGCTTGGGGCGACAAACTTCCTCCTTCTCGACAAGCTTTTAAGAGGGGATGTGGGGGAGGTTGCCCGTAACGAGGAGTTCAAGCTCTATATAGTTCTCTTACTGTTCTTCTCCGCCATCACATCTGCATCCATGCTTTCCTCCAATAACGTTTCATCAAACATTTCTGAAACAATAGTCTCCGGGGTTTTCAACGCGATCTCCGCGATGACTACAACAGGCTTCAACATCGGCGCGATCAACCAACTTCCATACGCTACGAAGCTTACCCTCACCTTCTCAATGCTTATTGGAGGGATGACCTTTGCAACCGGGGGAGGCATTAAAGTGCTCAGGTTTCTCATAATTTTGAAGAAGCTTAAGGCTGCGTCAATAAGCATTGTAACAGGTGGGAGGGCTGAGACAAGGATTAGGCTAGGGGAAAACGTGATGGACGACTCGGAAGTGGTTTCCGCACTCTTACTGGCTTTAACACATTTCACAGCAGTCTTCACAGGGGCCATGCTTATAAAACTCATGCTCCCAGGCTTCGACTATGCCGACGCGTTGTTTGAATCAGCATCGGCCGCGAGCTGTGTGGGATTATCCACAGGGATCGCATCTGCCACGGCGCCCCCCGGGGTTAAAGCTGTTTTAATCTTACTGATGGTTCTAGGAAGGCTGGAGTATCTCCCACTCCTCATGCTTGTAGGCTGGATCCTGGGCAGGAAAACTATTAAATTATTAAGATAGTTCACCAATAATAAAATACCTTGGAGCAGTGTTAGCTGAGGGTTTTTCATGAAAATACTCATAGCCGGTGGCGGCGAGTTCGCTGAGAACTTAATTAAAATGCTGAACCCTAGGGAAAACGAGATCATAGTTATAGAGAAGGATGAGGCGCGGAAAAGAGAGCTGGAGTCAAAGTACGATGTCCTGGTGATCAATAAGAGTGCTACGGACGTTGACGTTTACGCTCGAGAGGTGAAGATGGACGAGATAAATGCTGTCCTAGCCTTAACCAATAGTGATGAAATAAACATGTTGGTCCTCGCAATAGCGAAAATCTACAATGTACCTATCAGGATCGGGAGGTTTGCCGAGGAGAAGATTGGCGAGCTGGTTCGGGAGCTCCAGCTCGGAATCCCTATAACGCAGCCTAAGATCTTGGCGAGCATTGTAGCAGACTACATGTCATCGGTCCTGACACCTGTTCTACTGGGAAAGCTTGGATCTTTCGACCTATATGTCGTAGGGGTTGCGGAAGGGGATAGGGCAGCAGGGTCCAGGATTAAGGATCTTGAAATGAGTGAGGAGGTAGGCAGGATCATACTTATGTTTGATGGCACCAGGTTTAAAGTGCCTTCTGAAGACGATGTTTTAAAACCCGGAGATATCTTGGTGATAATGGCTACGGGAAGTGATTTTATAAGCCACATAAAGGGGTAATCATGGCTGAGCCAAGCCTCATCCAGGACTTACTGTCTAAGCTCGAGGTCCCAATAATCATAGTTCTCACACTAGTCATTGTTAGAGTGCTTTTCAAAAAACTCCTCGACTCCCTGGCAATGCGAGGCACGATCTCAGTCACGGGTAAGGAAACAGTTTTGAGGATTCTGGATATTTCAATCATAGTTATATCCTTCCTCGTCCTGGTAGCCCAGTTCATAGAAGTACACACGGCTCTTATAGCGATAGCGGGGCTGGCCCTTGTCTTAGTCTTCATGCTTATCGATAAGATAAGAGGGTTTATCGCCTACCTATCACTTCAAATGGATAAGAAAATCATGGGCAAGTATTTTGAAATAGTACTGCCCGGTTTCAAAGAGCCGGTTTACGGGAGGGTGGCGAAGATTTCATCGTCATACTGCGAGATCGAAGACGTCTTTGGCGAGAAGTACTTGATACCCAACACGGTAATGTATAACGCTGTGCTGAAACCGCTGACACCAACCGTGGTGTTTGACATTCGTTTGAAGATCACGGGTGAAGAGGACTTGCGGAAGCTGATAGAGCTGTTCAAGAGCTTTAAACCGGAAGTTTTCAGGATAGACGATAGGAGAACCATTATACGGCATGTAGGCCCGTCGAGATTTACTATAAGGATTGTAGCGCATCCCACGGGTCCTAGTATCAGGCATATTGAGATCATTGATTTCATGTCCGAATTGATTGGAAGATTCAAGGAGTATGATCCCGAAGTCCGCTTCGTGAAAGTTTACTAAAAGAATGTTTAACCTATCCCTTTCCGAACCCTGCCCCTGAGGTCGTAGAAAGTAGCTTTTTCAATCACCGCTTCAACAGATACTCCATAATCGAGCAGGCCTCCTCCCAGCAGGATGACAGGGATGTAGTTGTCAAGCCTGCCAACCCATGTGTTAGAGTACTCTGTAACAAACACCGGCAGGGTTGATCCAACATATTTCTCCCTAACCTTAAGCCCCACCTCCTCTACGGTTTCAAGCATTCTGAGCATTCTCTCCTTTCTAGCGCGTGTCGGAATGTTCGGCATTCCAGCTGAGAGCGTGTTGGGTCTCACGCTGTATCCTGCGAAGTGAACTCTTTCAAACTCTAACTCTTTAATCACCTTCAAAGTATTCTCGAAGTCTTCCTCATCCTCAAAGGGGTGGCCTACTATTATATCGGTTGCAATGCTAACGTCACTGATTTTCCGCTTCACCTCTTTGATTAAACCCCTGTACTCATCAACAGTATATTTCCTGTTCATAGCCTTCAACACTTTGTCGCTACCAGACTGGAGAGGGATGTGCAGAAACCTGTAGATCCTGCGGTCTGAATAGACGGCTTCAACCAGCTCGTCAAGGATTGGTGGCAGGTGCTCCGGGTTTATCATTCCTATTCTCACCCTGAACTCTCCTTGCAGTGTCGAAATCTTTCTAACCAGTTCAGGAAGATACCGTTTACCGTACAGGTCTACCCCGTAAGTGCCCAGGTCCATCCCCGTCAACTGTATCTCCACCGCGCCCATTCTTACAGCGGTCTCAATGGATTTTACGATTGCTTCAATAGTGTGGCTCATTAATACTCTTCTAGCATGTCTTGTTATGCAGAAGGAGCAGTTGCTCAGGCATCCCTCTTGAATAGGTATTGGCGCAATCCTGTTCTCGAAGAACAGTCCTATCCTGTCTCTTTCCCTAACCCCATCCAGCATCACAACCTTCCCGCTTGATTCCACTGCTACATGGATTCTGGAAGAGTTCTGCGGGGAGACAAGGCTGGCTTCAGGAGCGGTTTTCAACACCTTGTATGGCTGTGCAGCGGGGAGGCATCCAGCGACCACGAGCTTCACGTTTCTCTCCTGGACCAGTCTTCTGAGACTGGTTATTTTCTTCAACATGTGTTGCTCCGTGTCAAGCCTAACCGTGCAAGTATTGATTATTACCACGTCAGCGCTGGAGGGATCGGCGACGATAGAGTGTCCTCTCTCTGTTAAAATATGCTTCATCAAGGCTTCATCGCTCCTGTTGAGCGCGCAGCCGTATGTTTCCACGTAAACCCTCATTAAACCATCCATTAACAGAATTATTGTTAAATAGCCCTCTTAACAATAATCTCCCTGGAGAGGTGTTGTTTTTGAAGAGTATCAGGGACTACAGTTACGAGGAGCTGTTGGACAGGGCGATTCAGAGACTGCCGTCTAAGAAGAGCAGCGGCGAGGTCTTCGAAATCCCCAGGGCTGAGGTTTTGATCGTTGGAGGCAGAACTATTGTTCACAATTTCTCGGAAATAGCTGAGGCTCTTGGTAGGGAGAAAGATATTGTTCAAAAATACTTTGTCAAGGAGCTTGGTGTTCCAGCCTTCCTCAACGAGGCTGGGCAGTTGCTATTGCAGGGCAAGTTCAATGCCTCAGTCATCAACAAGCTTATAGAAGTCTTCGTTGAGAAATACGTTAAATGCCCCACCTGCGGAGCCATTCACACAAAACTCGCTAAGAAGGGCAAGGTTTTCGTGATGAGGTGCGAGGCCTGCGGCGCGGAGACCACGCTACCGGTTTTCTAGAGCGCGTGATGTCTTGATGGAGGAGAAAGGTGGTCTGGAAGCATACACCGGCTTGGAGTATGTAAGCATAAGGTTTTCAGATGATGAAGTAGTAGTGTCAGTGTGCGACGAGGAGATCCTGGGGAAAACCCTTGTTGACCCGGGTAAGGGGATTAAATACGTAGTAGACCCTTTCTTCTACAAGGGGGAGCTTAAAAGTGTTGAAGAAGCCTTGGAGATCCTCTCCACCGCTACAACGGGCAACCTGGTTGGCGAGAGGATTGTTAAAGCAGCAATAGAGAGGGGGTTTATCCACCCCGATGCTGTTCTCGTAGTTCAAGGCGTTCCAATAGCCTTCTTCGCAATCCTATAGGTGTCGCGTATGAGGTTCTGCGTGCGTTGCGGGAGAGAGGTACCGGACGAGGAGATTATTGGAAACCACTGTCTTGAATGCTATGTTAAATACCTCACCCCATTCAAGGATAAGCCGAGGCTCGAGGTGACGGTCTGCCCTAAGTGTGGTGCATGGTTTTACAAGGGAGAGTGGAATCATCCTTTGGAAGAAAACGAGGTTTTAAGAAGAATCGCGTTAGGGGAGTCTAAGCGCTTCCTCAGGGAGGAAGCAGAGGTTTTAGATGTTTCAGTGGTTAAACCACTCCATAAAATCAGCGCGAGCGAGCACGGGGTGACCTTGAACTATCAATTATTGATTAAGGAAACCAATCCCGTGGAATATGAGCTGGAAGCCCCTGTTAAAATAACCTACAAGCCGTGCCCCTCATGCTTAGCCAGGGCAGGAGGTTCTCATAAAGCATTAGTACAGGTAAGGGTTGAGGGAGAGGTAGATGTCGAGAAGCTGGCTGAGGAGGTTGAGGAGCTTATTGTTAAGGCTGGGCTGGCTTCAAGCGTCACAGAGGTTGAGACCGTGAGGGAAGGCGTGGACGTCAAGTTCGAAGACCCTGTTGCCGCCAGGAAGCTTTCAAGCATTCTGAGCAGGAAGTACGGGGCATCAACAACCGAGTCCTTCAGGTCAACCCGGTTCGACGCTCACGAGGGTAAGTGGAGGGGTGTTGTAACGCTGTCCGTGAGAATCCCGCCAATACACAAGGACATGGTGGTCGAGTACCAGGGTGAGGTTGGCGTTGTCGAGGAGGTTTCGAAAGGACTGGTGAAGATAAGGATTCTTGAAACAGGAGAGCATGTTCAGATAAAGGTGTCAGGCTACTGGGATGGAAAGATTAAGCCGTTGCCAAGGGCTCACCTAGGCGGCAGGTATGTCGTGACGAGTGTTGACAAGAACTACGTCTACTTGCTCAACGAGGAGACAGGGGAGCTTAAGGAGGTCCCGGTTAAGCCTGGTTATTCTCATTTAAAAGCCGGCGATGAAGTATTATTATTGTCAATAGAGGAAAAGGAGTATTTGATAAGGGAGAGTGATTAGGTTTTGCCTAAGAAGGACCAGGGTCTAGGGCCCGGAGCGGAAACACCGTTCCCCGGGGACGATACAGTAGTCTGCGGCGTCATAAGGCATCTCGGCGGGGATTACCTGCTGGCAAAATGCATGGATGGCGTGGATAGGAAGGTTAGGATACCGGGGAAGCTTAGGAAGAGAGTGTGGATTAACGAGGGAGACATAATTCTCGTCGGACTATGGGATTTCAGCCCGGATAAGGGTGAAGTGGTTTACAAGTATGGTCGTAACGAGATAAACAAGCTTATTGAGAAGGGCTTTTTGAGCAAGGAGTTCATTGACGCTCTCAGTGAATACGTATGAGCGATGACGTGGACAGGCTTCTCCGTAGAGGGGGAGGGGAGCCGAGAATCAAGGATGCGGACCTCTACGAGACTGTTGAGGAGGTTTTCGACACATCCACAGTCCTAACGGTTGTCTCCCTGATCCGTAAAAGAGTTTTAAAGCGGATTTCAGGCGTGATCAGTGCTGGGAAAGAAGCAAGGGTTTACCTCGGATACGCTCCAGATGGAAGGGCGCTGGCTGTTAAAATATACCTTACAAGCTCAGCGGAGTTCAGGAAAGGGATTTTGAAGTATATTGTCGGAGACCCGAGGTTTCACGGAGTTAAAACTGGTGACACGAGAGCGCTGATCTATGCGTGGACGAGGAAGGAGTACAGGAATCTTGTAAGGATGAGGGAGGCAGGGGTCAAGGTTCCGGAGCCTGTCGCATTCCTCAACAATGTCTTAGTTATGGAGTTCCTGGGCGAGGAGGGTAAGAGGTATCCATTGCTAGTGGAAGCCTACAAGGAGCTGGAGAAAGAGGAGTTGGAAAACATTTACAAGCTGGTTTTAGAGGAGCTGGAGAAAATCGTCTGCAAGGCTAGGCTCGTGCACGGGGATTTATCAGAGTTCAACATAGTGGTTAAGCCTGATCTCGACATAGCAATCATAGATGTAAGCCAGGCTGTCGACTACTCACACCCTAACGCGAAGGAGTTTCTCGAAAGGGATGTTAGAAATATTAACAGGTTTTTCAAAAATGAAGCCAAGATAAATGTTTTAAGTGACGAGGAGGTTTTGGAGGGGTTGTTTAAATGTCTGGAGAGGAGAAGGGAAGGTTCATCCTAGGCGTTACAAGACTCTACGAGAAAATACCTTTGGAGAGAATAGGGGTTTTAATAGGCGATAACGGGCGGGTGAAGAAGGAGATAGAGGAGAAGACTAGGACGGCTATAACGATAGATTCTTCAACAGGCGGCGTAGTGATAGAGCCAGCCCTCCCCACAACCACCGCTCTCGAGCTTATGAAGGCAAGGGATATAGTTAAGGCAATAGCATACGGCTTCAGTCCTGACAGGGCTATGAGGTTGCTGGATGAGGACCAGGTGTTAGTAGTCATAGATGTTAGACAGTACGTGGGAGATAAGCCTAACCACGTGGCAAGGGTTTTAGGGAGAATAATCGGCGAGGATGGTAAGGCGAGGAGAACTCTTGAGGAAATGACCGGCGCGTTCATATCGATATACGAGCCTTACGTGGCTATCATTGGGGATTTTGAAACAGCTAATATAGCTAAAACAGCTATTGAAATGCTGATACAGGGGAGGAGGCATTCAACAGTTTACAAGTACGTTGAGAATGAGACGTTCACCTTGAAGAGGAGGAGGATGAGGGAGCTCTGGCTCAAGCCTCCTAAAATAGAAACTGGAGAGGAAGGGAAACGAGAGGAATAGGAGTTTTCTAAAAAACGAGTAGGTATATAGCAACGATCATGAGCGCGCTCGCAACGACTTTCTTAAGGGTAAGCTGTTCGTGAAGAATGATCACTGATAACGCTATCACGAATAGAAGGCTGGACTTATCAATTATGGCCACAGGTGTTGTCTCCCCCTTCTGTAATGCCAGGAAGTAGAGAACCCATGATGCTCCTCCAGCCACACCGCTTAGCACTATGAAAAGTGCTTCTCTCGAAGTAATGGTTGACACGAAGCCTGTTCCCCTGAAGGTTAGCATGACCGCTACTGCAAAAACCATCATTACTATAGACCTTAAGGCGGTGCCGGTGAGGGAGTCCACGTGTTGAAGCCCTATTTTAGCGAAAATCGTTGCAAGCGCAGCCATGAAGGCATCTAGCAATGCGTAGATTACCCAATCCTCCAAGGCAACCACCTTTTCAACCCGGCATCTTGTGCGGGCCTTGTCAACACCGTGTTCAGAGGGGGTTCTATCCCCGGGTTCCCTCTTCATCTGCCGGCAAGTGAAGAAGTATTCGTTGAACCCTTAAAATGGTTTTAAGCGGAAAAGCTTATATGACTCCTAAAGTTATAATAGAACTCGATGACTGGTAGTGGGCCCGTAGCTCAGCCAGGCAGAGCGGCGGACGCTGGGGGATGTCTCCAGCGGTCGAAGCTCCAGATCCAGTGCTATGGGTCAGACGACCTTTACGGGATGAGATAGATCTGGAGGGAGTGACCCGTAGGTCAGGGGTTCGAATCCCCTCGGGCCCACTACGATTGAAAATTACTTCTTCTCAAGCATTCTAACCTTGTAGGCTGCTAAGAGGATGGATACTAGTAGAATGATCAAGGTTATTCTTAAATCAATCCCTGAGAAGGCGATCCATGTGGCGATGATGAAGAATAATAATCCGATGAACACCCTGGGTGCGCTGGGCGCGAAGAAGGCTTTTCTCGCAGACTGCTGAGCGTTTCCCACGCCGTAGAACCAAACCGCGTTAACGTAGAGGAATATTCCCGCGGCTAGTGTGACGCCTTCCCCTCCTGTTACGGTAAGCGTTGAAGCGATTGCTAAAATTATTGACGCGATAAAGACCGCGAAGTCTCTGAAGCTTGTAGCGATGTTAATTCTCAGAAATGTCAGTATTGCGAACAGCATTGTTGCCGCTAACCCGGTTAGAACGAGGTATTCGCTCATACTTATTCAACTCTACTATATAGTTAGCTTTAACAGGTTATTTAACTCGGTTGTGAGACGTACGCCCAGTCCTTTCTCGTTCACAAGTGTTTTCTGGTCGAGCGTGTTGAAAGGTATGTAAACCAGGCCTACTGCCTGGGAGGATGCAAAGGTTATCTTGCCCCTGTACTTGTTGTTTACTGCTTCAATATAACCGTCCACGAGCTTCTCGGCTAGCACGCTGGATATGAACGGGGGGAAAGCCCTGGCTTCTCCAGGTATGCTTGAAACCCTTGCTGAGGAAGCAATATCTTTAGCCAGAGAGTAGCCGGGTGCTTCCTCAATTTTCTCGGGAGGCGGCGTTCTCCCAGTGTATAGTCCTAGGACGTCTAGAACTGGGTTTTCAGCGTATGGAGGTATTGAGGCTACTAGAACAGTGAGCCTTGACTCCCCGCCCTTCCTGAAAACAATGCCCTTGACGAACGAGAACCTGCACTCAACCACGTAGAATGGAACGTAGAAGCCTCCCCTGCCAGGGAGCACGTTAACCTCGGGTGAACCCGTCTTCCCGTATGCTAGCTTCTTGAGGTTAACCATTATCTCCAGAAGATCCTGGATAGGCCTCTTATAGGTGTCTCTCAGCCATTTGAAAACACTCATGTATGCTTCAACCCATCTCACAATCTCCAAAGGATCTCTTCCAGCCGTGAAGAACTTGTGAGCAGCATCTGATAAATTATATATTGATTCAGCAGCCATTTTCTCAACTTCTAAAATACCCCTGTTAACCTCCGGGATGGGCGAGGACCCAACCCTCTCGAGAAGCAAAGCGTACTGGTCAACACCTGTTTTCGCAAGGTCAAGTGCTGCTGAAGTGTTCCTGGCATAGAGCTGTTCAAGAGATGCGAGCATTGTCTTGATAGAGCTGAGCCTTTGTTTAACAAGCGTGAAACCAGGGTCGTCTGGAATTTCGGACAAGGCTTCTTCAATATTCTTCAAAGCAGACTTTACATCATACTTCGATAGTGCTCGCAGAGCGTTGAGGAGGTATCCTGCGGTGTTACCGTAGATTATTGTTTCACTAACGAATCTCGAATCCTCTTCTGAGACTGCGAAGTCCTTGACAGCCTGTACTCTCAACGCCTCCTCGAAAAACGCTCTCGGCTCCTCCCCTGGCGGTGTGGGAGGTGGAACAGGTGTAACAGGGTTTGACAAGTACTGGAGGTATTTCGCCCTAACATTAGCCCTGGTCATTAACAGCTTCGGCTTTATCAGGCTCTGGAATATTTGATGCCTAGCAGCAATATCTGCAACAGTTGTCGAGACGGCGGTGGAGGGCAGTAACTCCCTAATCCACTTCTCAAGCTCGCCTCTGAGTTTTTCAATGTAGCGGGTGGCATCCACTATCTTGTTGAGGAAGCCGCAGTATTCGCACCTAACCCATTCCTCTCCTTGCTGGGGTTTCGGAAGAGGGGCTCCGCAATTGGTGCATCGCAACACTACAGTCTCCATGTTATTCCCCTTTCCTAGCCTTATCTTCTTCCCACTTGAACCCGTATAGCTGAGACTCTCACTTCAAGCGAGCTTATCCTAGCGTTCAACCTTGCCTCGACTTCTTGAAGAGCCTTCATTGCTAGCTCATAATATCTCTTAGCTAGCGCGTCGCTGAGATTGTAAACCATGGTGTAGCATACCCTGCACACAGCTATCTTGCCGTCAGCTATGAGGAAAGACGCCTCGCCCCCGTATTTCTCCCTTATATAATTGTTAACCGAGGCCGGCATGTAGATGTAGTTTATCTCCTCGCCCTGTATCTCCCTGTGACAAACCCAGCACTTCGTTGTTTTCGAAAGCTTCCCCAGCTTATCGTTCACGAAGCTTCTAACCTCGGGAGGCGCTTGCTGAAGATACGCCATTGCCTCACTGTATAGTTCAACAGCTTTAGAGGGGTTGTCAGCCTCTATTTTCAACGCTCTTATAATCCTCGCGTAACCTAGGAGCCTGAAGCCAACCGAGCTTAAAGGGTCGTGAATGTTCAGCAAGTCCTCGAGTATCAGCCTCCTCGAGCCTTCCCCGAGGAGAATATTGCCAACCTCCTCGTATTTCTGAGCGATCGATTCATCCATCTTCACGGCTTCGTTAATGTTGAATCTAGGCAGGCTGAAGATCATTGAAGCCAGCTCGAGATCTCTCGCAAGCTCCCCCGCTGTAGGCTTTGCAGCGATCCCAATATCTAACGGGAGGGCGGGATCTAGCTTCCTACACTGCTCTGCGGCTTTCGAGAATGCTTCAGGGGTTTTCTTCAAAAGCGCATCGTAGAATGTCGCGTAGAAGATGGTTTCCCCAGCCCTCCGGTTAATCTCGGGGTCGTTCGACTTGGAAGCGATCTCGTAAGCGTTTAGGAAGTGTTTCACAGCACCCTCTATATTTCCCTTGTTTCTATCGCTGAAAGCCTTGTTTAACTCGTCCTCGAACTTTTCCCTCTCACTTTTGAAGAATATCACGGCTACATCTCCTTCTTATACTTCTCAAGCAACTCCTTCTTCAGCTGGTCGTACTCCTCCTGGGTTATCAAGCCCTCGTCGAGCATTTTCTTCAGCTCCCTCAGCTTGGCTACGAGGGGGCTTTCCTGCGGCTGGGCTGGCGTTGGCGCTGGCTGGGGAGGTGCCTGCTGAGGCTGTTGCGGCTGAGTAGGCTGAATAGCCTGCTGCATTAATGTCGGCATGGCTACGAGAGCACCCATCCAGCCTGCGGCCGGTGATTTCCCAAGAGCCCTCATGACTTCAACTGTTTTAACAATCTCCAACACCTTGTCCTCGTCTCCCTTCTGGATTGCGAGCAGGAGGGGTAGTCCATAGGTCGGGTCCTCTTTCTCCATTCTCTCAAGCTGGGGCAGGGTTATCCCGGCTATTTTAACATCAATGAGCTCTAACCCTCTCTGCGCGAATGCCTCCTGGATTGTTCCCGCCTTCAGCCTACTTGTAACCTGGGTTAGGTTGGTGTAGATATCTATTGCACTGTACTTGCTGATCTCCTGTATCAGCGTCTCCACGAAGTAGTTTCTTATAAAGTCTGCAACCACTGTTGAAGACAGCTCCCTCACGGCCCCGGCTACCTGTGTTAGGAAGAGGACGGGGTCTGCAACCCTGTACCAGAATTCTCCAAAGCTCTGGAGCTCCGTCATGTAAAGGGTGCGGGGACCCAGCTTAACCCTTGTTGACAGCCCGAACTTCCCTCTGAACTGCTTCAGCGATACGAAGATTATCCTAGCTTTGAACGGGGTTTCACCATAGCCTGCCACGAGCCTGAAAGCCCTTGTTAGAAGCGGGAGGTTCTGTGTCGTCAAAACATGTCTACCAGGCGGTAGGACATCGTATATTTTCCCATCTCTCATGAACACTGCTGTCTCATACTCGTGCACTACTAGAACGCTGCCCCATCTAATATCCTCGTACGGGTAAACCCATAAAATATCCTCGGGGCCGGGGTTAACCCACTCTATAACGTTAGTCTTGCTCACGCATCATCACCTCACAATCCCGGACAATATCCTCTCCCTCTCCTCCAGGAGGGATTCATACTTCCCTAAAAGCTCCTCGATACTCGCAAGGAACTTCTCAGCCTCCAGGATGCTCGACGGCTTGCTTGAAGTAGTCTTGTTCAGCTCCTCAACTATCACGCCCATGTTTAAATCATGCTCCAGCATCTTGTCCAGAACGTTCTCGTCAACCTTGAAAGCGTGGAAAAGGGGTCTGTACCCGTAGGGTGCGTGCCTCGTTTTCTCGGCCAGGGAGTCAAGCCTGTAGATGAGTTTTTCAACACGGTTTGAAACAGGCGTGGAACCTGATGACGACACTATGAGCGAGTAAAAGCTTCTGAGGTCTGAAACGCTCTTCTTAAGCCTCCTGTAAAGCTCATCCCTGACAACCCTGTCGGTCTCCCTGATAAGCTCTTTCTCCTTATAACCCTTGTACCCGGGGAACAGCATTAGTAGCTTCTCGTAAAGCCTGAGATCTGGTGAAGGTTTGCCACTAGACAATAAAGTAACACCTCACTAATATTAACAGCTTCCAACTTAATATATTGAATCGTTAATTGTTCAACCATAGCGTTTAACTAGCAGATTCATACGTGAGTATTGGGGGATTCGGCAAGCTTCTCCGCTTTTCAACTTTATTAACGTTGAGAAGTTAGTATTGATTAAGGGTTGGTTTGAATGCATGAAGCATTGAAAATAATCCTAATTCTCACACTAATAACAGCATCCATACTGCCGCTAGCCCTTGGAACACAGGTCAGGAATCAACCCCTTGTCAGCGAAACCCCGCTCGGGGTGAAAATCCCTGTTGACAACACCCCGTACGCCTCGTACACTATAGAGCCAAACCTGGTCTACTACGGCGGTAAATACTATACTTCGATACTCAATATAACCCAGGGAGCTTTTATCGAGGGGAACATCACTTTCTTCACGATAGACCCTGCCACCGGGCAGGCTGAGAAAACCTGCTCACCGACAACCTGGGAATCGACAACTACCTCATCCTCGCCGGAGGCAAGCTGGCGCTAGCGTACACTAGATTCCCGAACTCCACCTATTACAGGGATCTTAGGCTCTTCCTAATCGACCCCGCGACAGGGAGCGTTGAAGCCGACGTACCTGTTGCCGAGACCTGGAAGATTTACGACGAGCATCCTGTTGCGGCCTACAACCCGGTGAGCAACCTCCTCGGCATAGCCCACTACATGGGCAACGGTTCGTACAGGGGCTTCATGCTCTCCATCGTGGACTTGTCAAGCCAAACACTCGTGAAAACCTACTTAATACCTCCCAACACTACGCTTGGATATACTCAAATAACCTTTAACATAGCGCCGCTGGGGGACGGCTTCATCTTCCTATACGTTAACGATACTTCAACTCCTGGAGAGTTAGACCTGAACCCGGTCTTCTTCAACCTGACCAACATGTACCCGCTACCCGTGATCCCTACTCCAGGGGCTAATGAAACCCTGGGCGATATAATCACGATGAGAGCGCCCAACATCACTAGGACTGACACTATTTACTCACCGTTCCTCCCCGTGGTTGTCTCAAATAATAAGGTTGTCTTCGCAGGGTTCACCTACAACTCGGACGGTTCGAGAAGCGTGTTCATTGCTGAGGCCGCGATGGTGGGGGGTGAAGTAGTGCTGAGAAGGATCGTGCTTGGACCGGGGCACTATCCCTCGATCGCTCTTGGATCATCGGCCATGGCAGTAGCCTACTCCTCCTTCGGTGCTGGAGGATACGATGTAGTGCTCAAGATTCTCGACATCGAGAGCCTTGGCGAAATAGCCTCGCTCAACCTAAGCAGGATTGCTGGGACCCAGGAGTCTAATGAGGCATATGTGAAGATAGCTTACTCGCCCATGGGATATTATATTGTTACGTGGAGCGTAATGTACGGCACAACCTATTCGATAGTGGTTGGAGGCGTTAAGGAGAGCAGCCTAGGGTTCACCGGACCCATAACGCTTGAAACCACGCCAGCCATGAACGCGACGCCTGTAAGGGTTGGAGTGGACGGGTTTGACGGATTCGCCGTTCTGTTCAGAGAATATAATGTTGCAACCAACGAGTCTGACACATACCTGTTCCTCGGCAGAATAGGCGTTGACCTCCCCCCGATCACGGAGACGACGACAACAACAGAGACCGTGACAACCACTACAACCGTTCCAACAACCACGACAATTACCGAAACCATCACATCCACCACCACCGTGACCGAGACAACAACCGTCACGACCACTTTAACCGAGACAAACACCACTACTGTGACTGAGACGGTCACCTCAACTGTGACCACTACGGTTACTGAAACCTATACGGAGACAACTACGGAAACGGTAACAGAGACGTCTTACACGACTATTCCAACCACGGTTACTTCAACAATCACGAATACAACAACCGTTACGGAGACATCCTACACGGTGATCCCAACTACAACCACAGTTGTCCAGACCTCGTACACTACGATTCCCGTGAGCACCACTATAACCAATACTACAACGGTGACGACCACAGCCACGGTGACCAACGCGGTATACACTACTGTAACGGAGACTCAGACGGAGACTACGACGAGAACGGTTGTAAGCACTGAGTGGACAACATCCACTAAGACCGAGACGTATACCACAAGCATCCTTGAGACTTCAACAGGAATAGCCGGGGCTATTGCAACACTCATAGTCGGATTCCTCGTAGGTTGGTTGGTTAGAAGGCCAAAATGATTTTTTACTCCTAACCCATTCGCCTTTACATCACACTCCATTAGCTGGAAATCGCGTGTAGTAGTGAATAATATTATCGCTCGCAGGCGATTCTGCCTAACCTTACATCACTCAATGCTTGCTGGTTTAAGACCGCGTGGTAGGGTTTAAAAATACTTGAGTCCTTAATTATAGGAAGGGGCCCGTCGTCTAGCTTGGTTAGGACGCCGCCCTGACACGGCGGAGGTCCGGGGTTCAAGTCCCCGCGGGC
>ERZ1669248.160-NODE-160-length-40554-cov-22.367392_pt1 | contig 40554 bp, 39 predicted proteins | sample MGYA00579296_ERZ1669248 | MGnify/ENA primary metagenome ERZ1669248 (study PRJEB41166, sample SAMN08046057) | hot springs metagenome | biome: hot spring; feature: neutral hot spring; material: thermophilic sediment; isolation source: thermophilic sediment from...
ACTGCCCTTTCGGCTATCTCCTTCAATATCTCCTTCTGATCATCCCTCATCTCAAGCTCATCTATGAGACTCTTGCACCTCTCCATGTATTCCTCTGCCATCAGCTGTGAGAAAGAGAGGGCTCCGCTTTCAACAACAGCTTTCCTCACAAACTCCAACTCATCATCAGTCAGATCCTTCTTTCCAAGAAGGGAGACAAGCTTTCTAGATTTCTCCTCGCTCAACACCTCATAGGCTTTTGTCACAAGTATTGTCCTCTTTCCCTGCTTTATATCGCTGTCTACAGGTTTTCCGGTCTTATTAGGATCTCCAAAGAGGCCGAGTATGTCATCCCTTATCTGAAATGCTATTCCTATCATGAATCCAAGCTCCTCTAGATCATCCAACAGATCATCTCTCCCAGCCAGTATAGCTCCCATCTTCAGGGATGCTGCATATAGAGCGCCTGTTTTAAGCTTGAGCATCTCTATTATCTGCTCAACTGATGGCATAGTCAAGCCGCTCAAGTACATATCCAGGAGCTGTCCCTCTATCAGCCTTCTGTAAGCAATAATGTACTCCTCGATAGATCTTGTTGTAGCTTTCTCTGGAAACCCACTCTCCAAAATTGCCTCTATCCCAAGCTCTAATAGGCTATCCCCTCCCAATATTCCAAGCGATATCCCGGAGTTTCTTGGAGCGCTGAATTTTTCGCTTTCCATCTCTTTAAACCACTTATCATACTGCACATGTAGAGCTGGAAGACCTCTTCTTGTCTCGCTTTCATCCATTATGTCATCATGAGCCAATGATGAGTTGTGAAGAAGCTCAACGGAGATGGATGCCTTAACAGCCCTGTTGACATCATCCCCTCCTGATCCCATGTATGAGACCAGGAAGGCAATGGGCCTAGCTCTTTTACCCCCAGCAAGCACATATCCCTTTATTTTCTCATAATATTTTTTGACTACTTCATTATCTCTTTTCATCCTCTTCTCCAAAAGCTCTGTTATGCTCTTGTTTATCAATGGAATATAATAGCTTGCAAACTCATCCAGGCGACTCGTCCGCACCACCTTAGCGCTTTAAGTCCGGGAGAATAAAAAAGGATAGTACATTAATTAAAATATTGAATAAATATTTTATGAAATTTGGTACATTACAGCATTTTTAAGTGAACATTCCAGCTTCTCTTATGAGAAGCCATGAAGAGCACAGAAGGGAGGCAGCATTCCCCCTGAAATTCTCCATATTGACTGTTAGCACCTCCAGGTATGAGAACAGGGATCAGAAAGATGTTACTGGTGATGTAGCAGAGGAGATCCTGAGAAAATCGGGCAACGAGGTGGTGGAGAGGGACATATGCCCCGATGATCCAGCTATGATAAGGAATGCAGTCATGAGGATGATTGAGAAATCAGATGTCGTTGTTGTCTGCGGAGGAACAGGAATACACCCACAGGATCTCACAGTTGAGGCTGTTAAGCCTATTTTTGAGAGGGAAATAACAGGATTTGGTGAGATATTCAGATTTCTCAGCTATGCTGAGATAGGTCCAGCCGCTATGCTGAGCAGGGCCACTGCAGGAGTAGTAAAAAAGACCATTGTCTACCTTTTGCCCGGGTCCCCTGATGCCGTCAAGTTGGCTCTTGAGAAGATAATAATACCGGAATCAGCTCATGCAGTTTGGACCGCCAGAGGATATAGTAAAAGAAGGAATTAACGAATGATAAATTAATTATTAACAATTAGAATTTTAAACCTGCTTATAAGATGTCTCCAGTAGGAATTATATATCGAAGCTTGGATATTAATCAGCGCCTACCCACAATTGACCCCGGGGTAGGGAGGAAGGCGTGGGCCGACCTTTGACCCTAGGGGATTGTCGGTAGGCGCACAAACTTATAAGGGGTGCTTAAGATGGGAGAAGTTGAGGAGCAGAGGCAGAAGTTATTGCCTCACAAATATGTAGCCAGGCTTCACATAACGGTAAACGGTGTTGTCGATCCGAGTGATGTTATAGGTGCAATTTTTGGCCAGTTGGAGGGCCTTCTGGGCCCAGAGCTGGAGCTTAAAGAGCTCCAGAGGACCGGAAAAGTTGGAAGGATATATGTGAAGCTGAAGAAAGTCAATGAGAAATCAGAGGGAATTATAATGTTTCCCTCGGGGCTTGATAGAGTGAGCACAGCTCTTCTAGTGGCCGCCATGGAGACAATAGACAAGGTGGGTCCTTATCCTGCAACAGTGGCTCTCAAAGAAATAGTGGATGAACGGGAGGAGAGGAGGAAGGAGGTTGCTAAGAGGGCAGCTGAGATACTTAAGTCATGGACGGCCTCATCCAGGGATTATCAGAGGAAGATAATTGACATGATAAGGACAGAAGCAGCAAAAGCGAGCTTAGTGCTTTATGGAAAAGAGGGATTGCCTGCAGCTAAGGGAGTGGAGGAGGCAGAGGAGATAATAGTAGTGGAGGGGAGAGCTGATGTGCTTAACATGATAAAATACGGCTACAGCAATGTAATAGCAGTTGGAGGAGCTGTTGAGAGAATACCTGAGTCCTTAGTGGATCTCATAAGGAGGAAGTATGCCACAGCCTTTGTGGATGGTGACAGAGGAGGAGAACTTGTTCTCAGATCACTTCTTGAGCAAACTGATATAGATTTTGTAGCTAGAGCTCCTGATGGGAAAGGAGTAGAGGAATTGACGGCAAAGGAGATAAAAGCAGCTCTTTCATCTGCTGTTCCAGCTGATGAAGTGGCAAAAGAACTTGGAATAAAGAGGGAGAGAAGAAAGGAAGCTGAGAAGAAGACGACAGAGATACACGTGGAGCCGGGCATAGCAGAAATTTATGAAGAGCCAGAATTACAGATAGAAGCTCCAAAAATTCAGATACAAAAACTAAATGAGATACCAGAGCCTCTAAGGGGGATATTCCAGGAGGTAGCTGGAAGGGATAAAGCGGTGTTTCTCGGGGAGAACTTTGAGAGATTAGCGGAGGTTCCTATATCTGAACTATATAATAGTATAGAAAATGCAAAGAATGTGAGACATATAGTCTACGATGGCATAGTGACCCAGAGGATAGTGGACAGAGCGTATCAATCAGGAGTTAAAACAATTGTGGGAGCTAAGATCCACGATGTGATCAAGATACCAGCAGGTCTAAGAGTGATAACGTTGGAGTAAAAATTATGAGGATCCTGGAGGAGGATAGAAAAAAGGGTATAGTTAAGCTGAAAGTGGATAGCGCAGAGGATCTAATCTGGCTTTACTATCTGATAGAGAAAGACGACCTTATTACAATGAAGACCCTCAGGAAAATTAAGCCGGCATCGCAGAGAGCTGATAGTGGGGAAATGGTTCCAATGATAGTGACAATAAGGGTGGAGAAGGTGAAGATAGATAGCTATTCCGACAGGATAAGGATAACTGGAGTCATAGTATCTGCTCCTGAGAGGTTTAGCATAAAGGGGAAGCATCACACGCTGAATGTAGGCATTGGAGATATTGTAGAGATAGAGAAGAACTGGAGAAAGGAGCATTATTTAATCATGGAGAAAGCACTGGAGAGATCGGAGAAGCCAAAAGTATTGCTCATAGCTATGGATGAGAGAAGAGCCACAGTGGCATTGCTCGATAACTTCAGGCTGGAGGAAGTAGCAGTGCTTTCATCAAGATCGGCATCGAAGGAGGATCATGATAGCTATCATGATTCCATGTCTGGAACGTTTAAAGAACTTACATCTATAATAGATAATTTCATGAAAGAGGGCATAGCAGCAGTCATAATAGGCGGCCCGGGATTCTTCAAGGAGAGTTTTCTATCCTATTTAAAGGAGAAAAGGCCTGACATAGCTGAAAAAGCAAGGATATACGACGCAAGTAACTCGACCATGAACGGAATAAGGGAGCTGATAAAAAGAGGGTCCGTGGACTCTGTAATAAGAGATCTTGAGATGACAAAAGCGATGGAAATCATGGATAAATTCCTAGAGCTTTTAGCGAAGAAAGCCGATCTGGTATCCTACGGGGTAGATGATGTTAAGAAATCAGTTCAATATGGAGCTGCGGAGAAAGTCCTCATATCAAGCGACCTCCTCTTCTCCGAGGAATACAGAGATACCGTTCTGGAGATACTGGCAGAAGCCGAGGCAAGGAGGACAGATTTTCACTTGGTCGACAGCAGATCTGAAGTTGGAGAACAACTGAAGATGTTTGGTCATGTAATAGCAGTCCTGAGATACCCAATTTAAATAAGTCCTGAAGATCTCATCTTCCTGAAAAATCCCTTCTTTGCCCTAGATAACCTCAAAATGGCCTCCTCAAGATTCTCCCCTGCATCAAGATGGTATCTAAGATATAGACCAGTTGTCCCCACTTCCACCCTTCTCCTCAACACCCTAACTCTCTCCTCCACAACTTTAACTGGTATTGATAGAATTCTAGCAACAAGGGCCTCCCTCCCAACTACTCCTATCGATGCATGACCTTCCTCAACAGGATATATCAACATCAACTTCTTATTTACTCCTGGAACCCTTCTCTTAATATCTCTAAGGTCATTCATGCCACCAAACATGTAGAAAAAGCTTTCTTTCTCTGCCAGATGGCAAAGGGGAAAGGAAACTGTCACCATGTCCTCATAATGTATGTAGAACTTAGGCGTGCTTCTTGGGGTTGCCTGAACTATCTCCCTTCTAACCGGATCGCCTAGCTCAGCTAATATTCTCTCCACAGATGAGAAAGGCATAACAGGCTCAAGCACGATTATATCAATGTCGCTGGCTTTTCTTACATCTCCTCTTGCAACGCTTCCGTATACATAGGATTTTATCCCAAAACTGAGCAGTCTACCCATGAATCTCAAGGCTATCTCTCTTTTCATTTTGAGGAGATCCCAATGCTCCTTATCATATACTACATGAACCTCTGGCTCGAATGGAAGCATTTATCAGCAAGGTCAACTCAAGTATAAGAACAATGCTGTGCACAATGTGCAAGGCAAGAGAAGCAGTGTATACGAGGAGATACTCTGGAGAAAGCCTTTGTGAACAATGTTTGAGAAAATCAATAATAATTAAGGTTAGAAAGACAATAGGGAAGCTGAAATTGCTTGAAAGAGATGATAAAATACTTTTCATCTCCCTTGGGAGGGAGATAGATGAACCAGCATTCCAAGTATTGGAAAATATAGAAAGCAATTTTCCTGAGGTCTCTCTCGAAATTCTGAAGCTTGAATCTCCAGTAGAATACTCCGATGTGCCATATATCATCAGAAAGCACAATAAACAAAGCACAAAAATTGTGCTTCCTATTTTTCTGGATGATCTAATCGCAATCTTCTTTAGATATTGCGATACGGGATATCCAGATCTCCTCCTCAAAAGAGGAAGGCTTGTGATAGCAGGAGAGGAGATGGAAAATGTAGTATCCCCTTATGTAGAGGTAATCTCGAGGGAATTAGGAATTGCTTGGGGCGTGAAGATGGCTGAAAATCCCTATTTAAAGCTGGTTTGGGAGCTCGAGGACGATACCCCTGGAGCTCTGTACAATATATACCATTCCTATGAAAGAATAATTCAATAAATTTTACTAATATAGAACAAAAAGGTTAAAAAGAGCTAATCTTCCAAACAGGTGGACTAGGAGGAGAGCTCATGTCAGAGAAAAAAGCATATGAGCTGACCAAAAAGGAGATAGATTTCTCAAAATGGTTTGATGAGCTCCTCTTTAAGGCTGAGATACTTGATGATAGGTATCCTGTAAAGGGGATGTACGTATGGCTTCCCTACGGCTATTCCATAATGGAGAACATAATGAACATAATGGAGAGATTGATGAGGGAGACAGGACATAAAAGAGTTTACTTCCCATCTATAGTGCCGGAATCGGTCCTCTCAAGAGAGTTCAACTTTATAAAGGGATTTCAAAACACGATATACTGGATAACAAGAGTTGGCCTAACCGATCTTAATGAGAGGCTTGCTCTGAGGCCGACAAGCGAGGCCATAATGTATGAAATACTCTCTAAATGGATAAATAGCTATGCAGATCTTCCTTTAAGGATATATCAGGTGGTGCCTGTTTACAGGTATGAGACAAAGGCGACGAGGCCTATGCTGAGAGTGAGGGAGATAGCATTCTTCAAAGAAGGTCATACATTTCATGCAACATTTGAGGAGGCCGAGGAACAGATAAAACTGGGCGTTGAAATATACAAGAAGTTCTACGATGAGCTCCTAATTCCGTACATAGTCGTGAAAACACCTCCTTGGGATACATTTCCAGGAGCTCGCTACAACTATGATCTAATCACAGTGATGCCCGATGGAAAGGCGCTTGAGCTGGGGAGCGTGATAAACTTCGGGGATCTATTCGCCAAGACATATAATCTTCAATATGTAGACAAGGATGGCAACAAGAAGTATGTAAACACAACGAGCTTTGGCATATCAGAGAGATCATTTGCAGCTGTGATAGGCATACTTGGGGATAATAAAGGGCTGAGATTGCCGCCAAGGATAAGCCCAATAAAAGTGGTGATTGTACCGATACCAACAAAGGAACATGGAAAAGAGATAGAGGAGTATGCTAAGGAGATATATAGAGCGGTCTCCTCCTCATTTAGCTCTGTTCTTGATGATAGAGAGGACGAGAAGCCAGGATATAAATTCTATAAATGGGAAATAAAAGGAGTGCCTGTAAGAATAGAGGTCGGGGAGAGGGAGGTAAAAGATAGGACAGCCACTCTATTCAGGAGGGACACTGGAGAGAGAATTTTAGTGAGATTTGAGGAACTCAATGCGAGGATAGACGAATTACTGAAGAGCATAGAGGATAACCTGAGAAAAGAGGCATTGAACTATTTCAGATCTAGAATAGCTTATACTGAGGATAAGAGGGCCATAAAGGACTTACTGGAGGGAAAGATAGTCTCATTCCCATGGTGCGGAAAGAAAGAATGTGCTCTCGATGTCGAGGAGGCAACTGGATATTCCATGCTTGGTTACGAGGAGAATAAACTGGAGAAAGAGGATAAAAAATGCATATCATGCGGGGAGAAAGCAGTACATCTGGCCTGGATAGGCAGAAGCTATTAAGATAGGATGAAATCAGTTCTTCCACAGCAGTAATGATTAAATAGATGGAGGGAGAGATGAAGGTGATAAGGGGTGATGTAGTTGGCAAAGAAGAGGAAAAACAGGGGCAGAAATCTGAAGAACTCAGGCCATGAGAGAACAGTTCAGTGCTATAAATGTCATAGGCTTGTGCCTGCTGACAAAGCGATAAAAGTAACTGTGTGGACATCTCCAGTGCAGGGATCTATAGCGAAGGATCTGGAGAAGAAGGGGGCATATGTCTCAAAGAGACTTGAAACCCGCTACTATTGTGTAAGCTGCGCTGTGTACTATGGGATAGTCAGCCCGAGAAAGGAGGAGGATAGAAAGATAAGAGCACCTTTGCAAGCTAGATCAAAGAAGGCAAGTTCTTCCGGCATTCCTCTCAAGTTCTTAAAGATTTAGAAGAAATCAGCTAGTCCTCCAGTGGCTACACCAAGTTCTTTCACTCCCAGCGGGGACAGCACTCTCATAACCGCTGGGATCACCTGGTTTTCAATATAGTATTCTATATCAACATCCTCCACACTGACCATGAAATAAGGAAGAGATCTCTGATACAGTTTTCCAGATCCCTTCACCACAACATAACCAACTTTATCCCCTGGCTGAACTCTCCATCCTTTCTCTCTCATTATCCTTGCTACTTCGACGTGAGGAGCTCTCGCTTTGTACTCCTCAGCTGATTTGGTAATTTCTTTCCATATTATGTAATGTTTTAACGGTATCTCACCGGCTTTCATTTTGGAGATGAGATCTGAAACATACTCCTTTGCCCTTCTAATTCCATTTTCCACATTTTCTTCAGTGAGCACTATCTCAATTACCTTTTTCTGAGCATCTCTAGCAACCTTTGGCCAGTCTCCCCTGACAAACTCAAGTCCAACGACATCTATTGTCCCATCCTCCAGAAGACCTGCATATCTCTTCTTGGCCTCCGTGAATATTATCCTCTTGAAGATCCTCTCAAGCTTTATGTCAAGCGATAGTTCTCTTTTTATCTCCTCGAGCAGCTTGTTCACCTTACCTGTATCATATTTCACAAATATGCTGTCCGTATCCCCATAGATTATCTCAAGCCCCATTTTTCTGGCAATCTCCATTGCTTTTCCTATTGTATATCTTCCCCACGCGGCTGTGGCCTCAGCAACAGGCTTCATGTACCATCTGGCTCCTATCCATCCACAATATCCGTATGTAGCATTTGCTATCACTTTTATCGCTTTCTCCCTGGCAGCTAAGAGCTTGTGTTCAGCAGAGTTCTCCTCAACTTTTGCCAAAGCCTCTTTTATCTCCTTCCTAGCTGATAATAGCTTTCTTAGGATTTCCTTGTAGAGACCAGGTGGTTCCTTTCTGAAGCGGTGCCCGACCTCTGGAGCAATATTGCATTCCTCCTGAGGCACTTCCTCATCTGGTGGAATGTAGGTGTCAGGGGATATGTTGTTGAGAACCATTATGTTCGGATACATGCTTGCAAAGTCCAGCACTGCTACATTGGAGTGAATTCCTGGTCTTGGGCTTAGGACCATCCCTCCCACGTATGTTTCAGCTGATACCTCCTTTCTCTGCGGGATTAGCTCTCCTCTCCCCAAAGCTTCCCTTATTATGAACCACTCGACCCTGAATCCCACAGCCGCTGAGGCAACATGATCCAATGGAAGCCCAACTATCTGTGAGAGCTGAACGGCATATTCGATGAACTTATCCCCTATTTCCCTTATTAAATAAACTCTTCTCCTTGAAAACTCAGCTATTGAATCAATATCTCCCTTCTCCTTCATCTCCCTTAGCTCGTGCTCCTCTATATCATCAGGTCTTCCAAGCCCCAGGTACTCAGCCACATTCTCAAGGGTCTTCAGTTTTACTTCATACAAGTCCTCAGCAAAATCCATAAGATCTATATTGGCCCTTCCTGTGACTGATACATGACCATAAACGCTCGTATGAGGCTCAGACTTCACTCTTCCTACATCGAGGTAGATCCCATTTGCCTTTGCCCTTCTGACAAGGTAATCCCAATCTCTCTTGTTAGCTCCATAGCTGAATATTATATCTGGATCAAAGCTACTTATGTAGTTGACAAAAGATGACAGAATCTCCTTTTCCTCCCCGGTAAATGTCCTTACATCATCTCCCAACACGGATATGGCTATAACTGGATCCCTCTCAGGATCTGGGCTTCCTTTTTCTCCTATAAGAACGCAATGAAAAGCCATTATCCTTAAGCCTGGAAGGTAATTTTTGTCAACTCTTTTGAAATCACCTATAATCCTGAAGATCCCATCCACTCTTGCATTTCTATTTTTCTCCTCCTCAACTTCGACCTCAAACCAGCCACTTGGGCTTATTCCCTTCTCAAACATGTACTGCATGGAGTACCTTATGTCATGCCCATAGCATCCCTCCACGAACTCCATTTTTGATACTCTTTTTGCTACTTCGTCTATTTCATCTGGATCTTTAACATAAACCCTGATTACATCAACTTCCTTTCCAAGGTGCTTTCTCCTTGTAATTTCCGTTTTTTCAACTCCTTTGATGGCAGATATCTTTCTTGCAGCTTCATCTGGACTCAGATTTCTTGGTATGGCAAAAAAGCTTCCAACGAAACCCCTGTCCAACAGTAGAACTCTTTTTCCGTCCTCAGTTATGCCCCATATTTGCACTTCAGGTCTATTATCTTCTTTCTCCGTGTTTATATCGAGGAACCAGAAGGACAACTTCATACTCCTTTCTTGTCCTTAGCTGGCTTAAACATGAGTTTTATATAAATATAACTTTCTTAACGAGGAGATCACTTTTTTAATAGCTTCTGACATTGTTTCAAGTGAGAAAGCTGGAGTTTGCGGAAAGACCTGTGATAATAGGCGTAATACATCTTCCTCCAACTCTAGGATCTCCTCTCTTCAGAAACATGGATGAAATAATTGAAAAAGCATCAAAAGAAGCTGTAATAATGGAGAAAGGAGGGGTAAATGGCGTCATTGTCGAGAACTTCTGGGACGTCCCATTTTATCCAAGAAGAGTCCCTCCTGAGACCATAGCCAGTATGACGCTTGCTGTAAATGCTGCAGTAAAAAGTTCTAGCATACCCGTTGGAGTAAATGTGCTCAGAAATGATTCTCTAGCAGCATTGGCAATAGCGAAAGCAGCAGGGGCCTCTTTCATAAGGGTAAATGTGCTGATGTGGGCGTATGCAACAGATCAGGGGATATTGGAGGGTGAGGCCTTCAGGCTCCTGAGAAAAAGAAGGGAGCTTGGAGGAGGAGTGGACATATTTGCTGATGTCAGGGTGAAGCATGCAAGACCCATAGCGGAGCAGCCAATTGTGGATGAGGCAAGGGATCTAATTGAGAGAGGACTTGCAGATGCGATAATAGTCACAGGAAGCAGGACGGGAGTGCCTCCAGATGAACATCTCTTGAGGGAAATAAGGGAGAAATTGGATTGTAAGCTTTTAATAGGGAGCGGTATAACGCCGGAGAAAGCAGATCTTCTTAGATATGCAGATGGAGCAATAGTGGGTTCCTATTTCAGAGGAGGGGATTTAAGGGCACCTGTAGATCAGGAGAGAGTGAAAAAACTTGTAGAAGTAGCAAAAAGAATAAAATAAAAGGTTAGATATGCCCTCCTTAAAAAAAGACTTAAGTTAGCTGTATCTCATCACAAACTCTTTTATCCTGTTTATTCCCTCCTCTATATATCCTAGATCCTCGACAGATGGAGCAAAGGATAACCTCACCCATCCATCCATGCCAAAATCAGCCCCTGGGGCTAGAGCAACCTGTTGTTCCCTGAGAAGTCTGCTGACGAAAGCAGAAGAGGATCTCTCAACATTTGATGCATCGAAGAAGACATAGAACCCACCTTTAGGCTCCAATATCTCTATCTTTGGCACCTGTCTCATGAGCTCTACTGTTTTCCTTGCTACTTCTCCATACTTTCTGGGAGTGTGTTCTCTTACAAACTTCTTTATGCCGTTTATGTCCTTTGATACTGCTCTCACGAATATCCTCTGAGGAAGCCTGCCGGGAGCAAGAGATTTGGCTTGTTCGATAGTCTCGATGGCTCTTATCAGATCGGGATTTGCCACTATATGACTCATTCTCCATCCAGGAAGCCTTAACTCCTTGGATAGAGTCAAAAGAAGTATGAGAAAGTCGCTTTTGCACGGATTTGAGACATATCTAGGCTCTTTATCAAAATGGAAAGCTCTATATGCTTCATCTAATAAAACATAGAACTTCTTCTCCTCAGCTATGTCGATAACAGCTTTCATCAGCTCGTCGCCTATAACTTGACCATCCGGATTTCCAGGAGATGTCAGTATGAGAAGCTTGGTCCTCTCGGTTATGATCTCCTGAAGCTCGTCTATGCTGGGAGAGAAAGAGCGATCCTTTATGAGGTCCCATCTCTTTATTTTTACATTCATACCAGCTTCTATTATGATCTGCCTATCATAGTTGAGGTAGCTTGGCCTCGTGAGTATTACTTCATCTCCCGGATTTAACAGCACTTTAAATAAAGCTGATGTCAGGTCTGTGCTTCCATTTCCAGATATTATCTCTTTCATCTCAAATTTTCCACCAAAAACCTCTCTCTCATATTTACATATAGCCTCCAAATAATCAGGATCCCCTTTTGTAGGAGGATATCCAGCGCTAAGCCTTATCTCGTCATCGCTCATCTCTCTATAAGCATCAAATATCTGCCTTGGAGGGGAGTCCTGTGGCCATCCTCCGCCAAGATATATCAACTTTTTCGGATATTTCTCGGGATGCTTCTGAAAATCAGCAACAAGGTTCATTATCTCCCTTATTGAGCTGGGATTTTTTATCGAATAAAGAGCTATATCCGAGAGACCTTTCAAGCTCCCACCGCTGGAAGAGAAAGGGTTAAAAATAAAAACAGCATCTAATTCCTGTTTAAGAAAGTTTATTCATAGAAAATGGTCTTCCTACTCCTACATACAAGCATCCAGCTCTATTTTCTATTATGTCCCTCCCATCGACCAAGGCAATCCTCCTTTTTTCACACAATTTGCTGAAATCGATCTTCTTGTATACACTGTGGTCCGTGGATATAACGATGATATCCGCCCACATTAGCACATCCTCCAGATCAGATGTGAGCTTCACTTTGAGGTTATTCAGGGTATCATCCTCCCTTATAAACGGATCATGAACTATTATGCTCTTGTAGCCGAGCTTCATGAGCTCAAGCACCAAGTCATATGTGGGAGACAGCCTTGGATCATCGAGATCCCCTCTAAATGCCAGGCCCAGAATTCCTATATTTGGATAGCTTAATTTCATTAGCTCAGCAGCTTCTCTCACCAGAAGAGCTACTTTACTTGGCATATCTCTGTTTATCCTTCTGGCTGTTTCTATAAGGCTCAGCTTGATTCCAAGGGAGCTGGCCTTATCCATCAGAAAGACAGGATATACTGGTATACAAAGACCCCCAACTCCTGTTCCGGGCTTATGGAGATGCGAATAAGGTTGACTATTAGCTGCATCTCTTATCTCCTCAAAATCAAGCCCCAACTCCCTACAGAGCTCCGCTAGCTCATTTGCCAAAGCTATATTCACATCCCTGTAGACCCCTTCTGCAAGCTTTTCAAACTCTGCAGCCATCTCGCTTGACATCCTCTTAACCCCCTTTTTAGCTATCACTTCATATAAGGCTGAAGCAACTCTAAGGCTTTTTGGTCCTATTCCTCCAACAATCTTCGGATAGTTCTCCACTATGTCCATTATAGCCCTGCCCTCAGCTATTCTCTCAGGGCTGTATGCCAGTAGGAAATCATCCTCAGCCCTCATTCCAGTTTTCTCCTCTAGGATCCTCTTTAGAAATCCTCTAGTAGTCCCGGGAGGAACGCTGCTCTCCAGTATGACTAAATCACCTCTCTTAAGTCCAGCTGCTATGGATAAAGCTGCTTTCTCAAGGGCACTAAGATCAGGCTTTCCATTTAAAAGGGTAACAGGAACTGTTATAACCTTAACTTCAGTCTCTCTTGATGCGCTGGCACCATCAGTTGTGGCCCTTACTCTTCCATCCCTGACGAATTTTGAGAGCCACTCCTGGACCATTGGCTCATTTATCGGACTCTCTCCATTGTTTATCTTCATTACAACATCTTTTCTAACATCAACCCCTATGCATTTGGCTCCTGCATTGGCCCAAGCAAGCATAGAGGGTATGCCAACTCTGCCTAGGCCGAAGAAAGATGCTTTTATCTCCCCTTTGGATAGTAAGTCCTTCAGTTCCTTGTCGCCTAGCTCAGCCAGCATCTTAACCCCCTGCATGATGAGGTTTATTTAAAAAATGGATTCACAGTCATGATTATATTTTCCTGTTGTCTAAGACTCTATGCCAACCACAGAACTGAGGTCGAATGTAAACAGGATATCGTCTGCATTCCTCTTGGCACCAGCTGCTTTTATGGTTGTTGCATCCTTACTCCCAATAAGCTTGGCTAGGAGCGAAACAGAATCAGCATCAGCAGTTCTTGTTGCCACTACAGCTGCTCTTGTTCTGTTCTTCATAAGCCAAAGGTATTCAAGAAAGATGCTTCTATCTGAGGATGTGAAAAGCTTCATTAAGAACCTCATTGATGGGCTTATCCTGTCAACTATTCTCATTCCTCTATTGGGACTTTTTGCTGCTGCTTACTCCACTCAACCAGGGGCCTTCTTATCCTATCTTCCCTTTGTTGTTGTCTCCTATAGCTCGGCTGGGACCATGCTGAAAATGGCATCAGATAAAATAGATGAAATTGAGAAGGAAAAGAAAATCACTCAGATATAATCCTTAATATCTCTTTCCTGAGATTCTCAGCCTCTTCCTTGTTTTTATGCTCTATTACGACCCTTATCTTGTGTTCCGTCTTGGATTCCCTGATTAAAAACCATCCTGACTCCTCATCCATCCTTATGCCATCCATATCATTCACCATCATACCTCTTTCCTTGGCAATTTTCTCCAGCTTCTTTTTTGTGTTCTCCCAATCCACTTTTGTTTTTATGTCAAATCTGATTATATGATATCTAGGAAGATCTGAGATAAGCTGGCTTATCTTTTTTCCCTCTTTTGCCATCCTCTCAAGGATCTTAGCTGCTGCAAAGGGTCCATCTCTGCCATAATGAAACTTCGGATATATCACACCTCCACAGCTCCCCTCTCCTCCGACATCGGCCTTTACCTCAACCATCTTATGAGCTACATAGACCTCTCCAACGGGCACTTTTATTATTCTAGCACCATACCTAGAGGCTATGTCATCAAACATCTTGGATGAAGCTATGTTCACAACAACAGTTCCTCCTTTGAGCTCCCTCAGTATTGCATCAACCACTAGTGCTAGGGATACATCCTCAGGCATGACCTCTCCCTGCTCAGTGACTATGGTCAGCCTATCTGCATCAGTATCATGAGCAAAGCCTATTGAGGCGCCCAAAGACCTTGTCACATTTGAAAGAGTCACAAGACTCTCTGGTCTTGGTTCCAATTCCCTGGAAAAAACTCCGGGAACTGAATTTATTGTAGTGAGCTCAGTGCCAAGATCTCTCATCATGTAGGGAGTGACAAATATACCAGCTCCTCCATTTGGATCCAGCACCACGCGGATTTTTGCCTCTCTTATGGACTCTATATCCACAAGTCTCTCTATCGTTGCTATGTACTCCGGTATGACATCAGCATGCTCCTCCTTTCCTACTGAGCTCCAAGAGGAGTTATAAAATGAGCCTTTTTCATAGAGTTTTCTAACCTCTTCCGTTTCTTCAGGTCTTATTATTATCCCTCTCTTTCCCAGCAGCTTCAATGCATTCCACTCAGGTGGATTGTGGGATGCTGAGACAACAACGCCTCCATCAGCATCCAGGTAATCAACAGCCCACTCTATTGTGGGAGTTGGCACAACTCCCAGATTTATCACATCAACTCCAGCGCTGTTCAGTCCTGCAATAACTGCCTTTAATATAACAGGACTGCTCTGCCTTGTGTCCATTCCCACAACTACTTCAGAGCCCTCTCCTAAAATTGATCCAAATGCATTTCCTATTCTCAGAGCATCCATTGCCGTAAAAGATTCTCCGAATATTCCCCTTATGCCAAGGGGGGTGAAGATGAGAGACATTATATCCTTCCTTTAACTATGCCAAGAGTCCTATCAGTTGTGTTCATAGAGCTTTCAGCATCCAAGGTTGACGCAACTGCTCTTATTGCATCTATGTTTTCAGGGACCACAATCGCCTCCTGGTGAACTGCTTGGGCCAGGTAAACCCATTCTTCATCTGAGTGAATTGATTCAATCCATATGACGTTCTCATATATGTTATTCATCGGCCTTCCTAGATGTCTGCTCAGCTCAAATACATCAGCTGTTGTCGTGATTCCATCCTCGCTTGACACAAGCATTATTCTCCTCTCCTCCGATAAAGCATCAATTATCTCCTCCCTACTTGCCTTTTTCCTGAGTTTCGCGTTTATCAGATGCAGGTGTGCGTGCGTTGTCGGTATCTTTATTGCTGTTGTGAATATGTTCAAGTTTTTCAATACTGTTCTCACATCCTCCCCATGGTGGGAAGGGGGCTTTATAGGATCGAACTCTATGTTATCTATGATTCCCTCCTTCTTATCAGCTGGATCTGCTGCTCTTCTAGCTATTGTTGCAATTATCCTTTCAACACCATATTCCCTCTCTAGAAACCAGGAAATCCTTGATAGTGCGGTTGTGTTGCATGATGGAACTCTTATCATTCTCTTTCCTCTTGCCTCATTGTAATTCACCTGAGCGACAACAGTTGCCTCAACTAAGTCCTTCTTCTCCCCTCCTTGAAATATGGCGATTCTTCCCTCTTTTTTGTATATTTCAGAATTAGCTTTTCCAACGCCCTTTGGAGTAGCATCCACTATGACATCTGCCTCTCTTACAAGGTCCTCAACAACTCCATCCACCTTTATCCCAGCTTTCTTCCAGCTTTCAATAGAATTTTCTGGGATAAAGATCTTAATTCCTCTGGATACTGCGGTTTTTGCTTTATAATCTGGAGTTGTCTTGGCTATCCCTATGAGCTCCATGTCCGGCTGTTTCATCACAGCATCAGCAATCCTGGCTCCTATTGTCCCATATCCTACCACACCAACTTTAATGGGCACGCTTTGATCCCTCCCTCAGGGCATCCAGGGCTGGGAGAGGCATCCCAGCCAAGCTGTAAAGTATAGCTCCACCTGCCGTATAAATCCTTGAGTTCTTCAATTCGAGCATCCTGGCAGCAGAGCTGAGATGACCTCCGCAGAACACAAACCTCCCTTTCATGTCCTTTGCTGCTTTTATTAGCTCCATTGTTCCATATCTAAATTCAGGATCCTCAAATATCCCCATTGGACCATTCGCTATGACCAAATCAGAGTTTTTCATTCTCTCCTTGTATATCTCAACAGTGCCTGGCCCTATATCCACTATTTTTGCGTTTTTAGGCACAGAGTAAACTGGAACTATGTTCTTCTTTCCGTTCTCCGTGACAATGAAGTCAACTGGATAGAATACTCTGTCCTTGTAGCTGGACAAGAGCTCCTTTGCAGCAGGAAGGAGTATATCCAAGTCATCTATGATCTCAGCAGATTTTCCAGCACTATGGCCTGCAGCCATAGCAAGCAAGATACCAAGAAGACCTCCGGATAGGACTTCATCCACTTTTCCATGCCTCAGTGCATGAATTGATACCTTTAACTTGTCCTCCACTTTTGATCCTCCTAAAAGAAATACTCTTCTCCCCTCTATTGAATCTATTTCCCAGAGCTCCCTCAGCATCTTCTCCATCAATCTTCCTGCAGCAGATGGCTTTATGTAGGGAAATGCAACAAGAGAGGGATGACCTCTATGTATTGTTTGGAAAGCATCATTAACATATACGTCGAATAGGGGTCCAAGCCTCCTAACAAAGTGGGTTCTGAGTAGCTTATCTATGCTCAGCTCTTCATTCTCCTCGGATATAATCCTCAAGTTCTCGAGCATTATAACTTCCCCTGGCTTCATCGAGCTTATTCTCTCTCTAACCCATCTGGACATCACGTCATCGACATGCTCCACATTTATGCCTGAGAACTCCGAGAGGTATTTCGCATGCTGTTCTGTTGATATAAAATCAGAGCTTCCAGGCCTTCCCTGATGAGTGGCCACCACAACAGAGGATCCCGCTGAGACTATCTCCTTTAAAGTATCCACAGAGTCCCTGAACTTCTCGGTATCCAATATCTCCCCGTTCTTGCCCACCGGGACATTTAGATCAACCCTCAAAAAGACCCTTTTATTTGATATATCTACATCATCAAGAGTTGGTATGTCCTTTACGGGCATCCTATCTCCAAGTTTAACAGGCGTTAAAGTATCAATAAAAGCTTTTTTTCTTATTAATGAAACTTCTATAAATTAATTAGCTACCACCTGAGTACTGAACTGACCTCCTCCCCGCCCTGAAGGGTGAGGCTTGACCTTCTTGGTCACTTGCTTGCTATTGCACCTTCTAATGCCTTTCCACAGCTACATGATCTGCTTATGGGTATTAGCTCCACAGTTCTAGCCACAATATCCCTCAAATATCTCAAGTTCCTTTCGTATATCTCAGCTACCTCATCATGGGTTAGCTTTTTGCTCCCCTGGACTCCAGCGGCATAATTTGTGACAAGGCACAAGGTTGCATAGCACATAGCTAGCTCCCTAGCCAGAACGACTTCAGGAACTCCAGTCATGCCAACTACGTCCCCGCCAAGATATGAGAAAGCTTTTATTTCAGCGGGGGTTTCAAATCTGTTTCCCTCAGTCACCACATAAACGCCTCCATCTCTAAACTTCACACCAGCTTCCTTGAGGGCTTGAAGAATAGAACGTCTTATCTCAGGGCAATACGGGTCAGGGGTCATGGAAACATGGACAACTCCTTTCAAAACCCTTCCATTTACCACTATCTCTGTTTTTCCATCATAAAATGTGCTATCTCTGTTTTTTGTAAAGTCTATGAAGTCATCTGGAACTACAAAAGTTCCGGGCTCAAGAGATGGGTTTATCGCACCAACCGCATTTGTTGCTATAACTCTCTCGACCCCTATCTGCTTTAAGGCATACAGATTAGCCTTGTAGTTCACTTTAGCAGGAGGTATATCATGCTTCTTCCCATGTCTTGCTATAAAAGCTACTTCTACATTCCTTATCCTTCCAATGTCTAAAAAAACATCCCCAAATGGGGTTTTCACTTCCTTCTGCTCTGGATTTTCGAATATAGAGTAGAATCCGCTTCCCCCAATTATCGCAACTCTCGGCATCAGCGCACCTCCAACTCTTATAAGGATAGCTCAACATTTATATTTGCATCTGACCATATTGGGACAGACAGGTTGTACGCTAATGGAGGTGATGTGTGATGGCCATAGCTAATATAGGTGGCAGACCTGTCCTTATCCTCAAGGAGGGTACTACTAGGACAAAGGGTGAGGAAGCTAGAAGAATAAACATGGAGGCAGCAAAGGCAATAGCTGACATAATAAAGACATCTCTTGGGCCAAAGGGCATGGATAAAATGATAGTGGATTCCCTAGGAGATATAACAGTCAGCAATGATGGGGCCACAATACTACAAGAAATGGAGGTGGCCCACCCGGCCGCAAAGCTGATGGTAAACCTCGCTAAAGCTCAGGATAAGGAGGCCGGGGACGGAACCACAACAGCTGTTGTACTCGCAGGAGAGCTGATAGAGAAAGCCGAGGACTTGTTAAACAAGGATATACATCCAACAATAATAATAGATGGTTTTGAGAAAGCTTTAAAGTATGCACAAGAGGAGCTGGACAATCTGGCCACGAAGGTGAATCCAGATGACAAGGAGTGGCTCATAAAGGTTGCCACAACAGCAATGGCCAGCAAGATGATAAGAGGAGAGAAGGAGTTCCTGGCTAGAATAGCTGTTGAGTCAGTTCTATCTGTAGCTGAGGAGCACGATGGAAAGAAAGTTGTTGACATAGACAACGTGAAGATAATGAAGAAGAAGGGGAAGAGCCTCTCCGAAACCGAGTATGTGAAGGGAATAGTGCTGGACAAGGAGGTGGTTCACAGGAACATGCCAAGAAGGGTTGAGAACGCAAAAATAGCTCTGCTAAACGTATCTCTAGAGGTCAAAAAGCCTGAGATAGATGTTGAGGTTCAAGTGTCCAGCCCTCAGGAGCTCAGAGGATTCATAGAGCAGGAGACCAAGATGCTCCAGGAGAAGGTGGAGAAGATAGCTGCCTCTGGGGCGAACGTGGTGTTCTGCCAGAAAGGTATAGACGAGGTTGCTCAGCACTTCTTAGCAAAACATGGGATTCTAGCAGCCAGAAGAATAAGTGAGAAGGACATGACAAGGCTGGAGAAGGCAACTGGTGGGAAGATAATAAGCAATCTTGATGATCTAACGCCTGAGAGCCTCGGATATGCTGGTCTAGTCGAGGAGCGCAAGATTGGAGACGACAGAATGATATTCGTGGAGAACTGCAAGAATCCGAAGGCTGTGACAATACTCCTCAGGGCTGGAGCTGACACAATACTTGATGAGGCAGAAAGAGGGCTGAAAGATGCCCTATATGTGACAAGAAATGTCGTGGAGGATGGAAAAGTGCTCTGGGGTGGAGGAGCCGTGCAGCAAACACTAGCAATAAGGCTCAGAAGATATGCCGAGAAGGTGGGAGGAAAGGATCAGCTTGCTATTGAGGCATTTGCAGATGCTCTTGAGAGCATACCGAGGATACTGGCGGAAAATGCTGGAATGGACTCCGTTGATGCCATAGTGAGGCTGAGGAAGGAGCACTCAGAGGGAAGAATATCATATGGAATAGATCCAATAGCTGGAGATATAGCTGATATGGCAAAGCTCAATGTTGTCGACACATACAGGGCTGTGAGAAATGCGCTAGCAGCTGCTACAGAGACCGCTACACTGATAATAAAGACAGATGATATAATATCAGCAAAGCCGTACGAAAAGGAGGAGAAGAAGGAGAAGAAAGGAGAAGAAGAGGAGAAGGAATTCGGAAAGGGATCTGAGTTTTAAGGAGGTAATAGCCTGAGGAAAGAATCTTTACTCCTCGACCTACTTTTATTTTTATTTTTTGTTGTAGTTTTGTTTCTTATTTTATCCCCTAAAGATAGAATGTTTGACATAAGGGGCAGCAGCATAACAGGGGCTTCTGCCACATACTATAAGCTTGTATCAAATAATGTCAGCGTTCTGGCGGGTGTTTCCATGGCAAGAGTTGAGGGAGGCTACTTAAACGCGACAGGGAAAATAGTGTATGCAACTGATAGCTTTATTGTTTTTTATGATATTACAAAAGGCACTACTTTTTTGATGGGACAGGATTTCACAAATCCAGCTGTATCAGCAATTCCTGTTAGGATAACATACAGGATAGCTGAGGATGATGGCTTCAGGAAGTTCTTCATTGAAATACCAGATGGAGATGCTGTAAGTGTTCTGTCCATGGCTAAAACTGCATGCGATTCCGTAAAAACTTTGGAAAAAGCTTGTTATCTGACGGGTATCATAGATGTTTGGTACAAATCCAACTCCTCGATAGCATCCAGCCTGATAAACAGCTTGGCTGTTGAGGACATTCAGGGCATATTTGAGATAGAGACAGCAGGAAATGAGATAACATTAAAGTTAAGGGCAGCTTCGCTCGATGGAGTAAGGCTCTTTCTATCGGATCTGAGCAGAATGCTGGCTCAGCAAGGGATTGAGACAAGGAAGGTCTATGCTGTAGGTATCTCGGAGATTATAGTAGAAAGAGGAGTGGGAATCAGTGATGTCATCTCAGCTATAAGGAATCTGGGGCTGGAGATAGCTGGAATTCAGGAAAGGTGTTGATCTTGAGGAATCTAATTCTGGATATACTTGTCATAGCTTTGCTAATCTTCTCCTTCTATTATTTCCTCTCCTTGAGAGGATTACATGCTTATGAAGGATCGATGGCAGATGGCCTTTCGGCAGCTTACATAGCTAATTACTATAGAGCAAGGGGATCGAGCTTCTTAGCATACGTTCATGGGGTTTCGAATGAGGGAATGCCCATGGATGTGGTTGGAAGGGTGATAGATTCCACGAGATCCACAATAGTTATATATTCTGGAAATAGAACGTTCAGCATATACTCTGACGGACAGAAGGTGAAAGAACCATTTTTCAAAGATATAAATTCATTTTACATACAAATGAGATCCGTGAGGGAGCTGAGAAATGTGCTTGTAAAAATAAATCCGATAAGTGGGAATTTATACGATCTTGAAGCTATATGTAATAATATAAATTCAGTCGTGAGGCACTCAGGCCTTGAAGCCGAGCTTATAACACTGAACTTTTATTTATTCAATTCCGATCTTATGAATAAAATAAGATCAGGGGACGTCCCCATCCAGCTTATTCTATATAAGATAAATACAGCTGGGATGGGGAGAGCCTCATTGGTTACATCGGTGCTCAACCCTTATTATCTTAGCATTCAGGACATGCCTTTACAAAGAATTAGGGATCTAGACGGGATTCTGGGGCCTTGGATGGGGGAAGATGCCTTCATATCTGAGATAGAAGTTAGAATAGTGCTGAACAAGATCCCAACTCAGGAGCAGATATCTTACATAATAAGAGCAATAGAGGCAATTCCAGGAGTTAGGTTTGCGAAGATAGTGCCAGAGTTCTGGTGATATTAATGAGAAGCATATTCTTACTCATTTTATCCGAGATATACTGGATATTTGTCAAGACTGGAGAGTATCTCTTCAAATTCCTCAGTTCGTTTCACAGGGAGAGCAGGGAGATAACAGAGATACCCGAAAAGCTGTCTGGGATAGCGGACAAGCTAATTCCTGCGTATGAAGGTAGCATCTTGCTGGCGCCATTTAGACCTGTTGTGAGGAGATATGGCCTTCTCTCGCACTATATCCTGATACCTCTACTCACAGCAGCATATATAGTGCTTGCCTTAATGAGCTCCGTCCCCTTTCCCTTTTTATACAGTTTGATGGAGGGAATACTTCTCTGGATAATAGCACTGCTAATCTACTGTTTTTCCTCTAAAATGGCAGAAGATCTCTCTGAAAAATTGGACTTAAGACAGGTTAATGACATGGAGATAGCTTATTTTTCCCTTCCACTGCTCCTAATGGGAATCTTAATTTTAATATACAATTACATGAACATAGGCTCTTTGCCCGTCCTAACACCTGAGCTCAGAAGTCATAACGTGGTCTGGATGATAGGCTACGATCTCTATTTAATCGGGGTATCTCTCTTCACCTCCTCTCTTGTATCCCTGTATCTCTCAGGCAGGATAAGCAAATCCTTCCTTTATGAGTATGCTGCAGTGGCAATCTTTTTCACCATAGTGATAACCTTCCCCTCCGGATTTAGACTGGATATATTCACTGCTTTAGTGCCAATAATAGTTATTCTTTGGTTCAGAAGGGTGATAAAAGCGAGGCATATAGTCCTCTACTTGTTATTTCCCCTCTTTCTAATTTTCGTTGGCCAGAAGTATATACTCATGTCAAGAGCTGGAGCTCAGACCGATATATGGTACATTTTGATCAGCAGGGCTGGTTTCACTCTTTACTCCCTCAGCTTGATAATAAAGAGCTTTGGTCCTTGGGGAATAAGCTATGGAAAAGTGCTCTTTCTAAACCCGATACTGACCATACTCGGTGTTCCAAGGCTTTTAATAGGGCCTTTTCTCGGCAGCGTTATAGTGGGGATACCATCATCCTACACAAGCACATTTATAGGCCCCATATGGGCTGACTTCGGGATAATAGGAGTCATTCTCCTCCCCCTGTTCTTCGGAACAATAACAGGAGTATACTATAATCTGGCTGTAAGAGGTAGCAGCGTCTCTCTTGCCCTATACTCCATGATTTTATCGTGCATGCTCGTCTGGATAGAGTCAGGACCAGTTCATCCCTATCTCTACATTCCCTTCTTTCTCACAGTGCCTATAATCCCTCTAATCTCCAGGAGGAGATCAGTTGGGAGTTAAAGATATAGTAATAAATCCAGCTTTAATCCCCTCTATAATCCCCGCTCTTGTCGCCATGGTGGCCTTGTTAAAAGGGGATACTTCCACGTTTCTCGTTGAGGTTATTGGCATATTCTCAATTCTTCTCGGAATTATTGTCGGGCAGAAGATCAAGGACAAGGCTGCATCCGCAATTTCTCTTTTTATTCTCCTTGTTCTCTCAGCAATAGTCCTCTCAAGTTTCTCCTTAGCTGGGTATATCTCAGCATTTATCTCTGTTCTTCTGGTAATTCTTCTGGTAAAACTCGAGCTCTTGTCCTCAGAAAAGGATATGCTTCTTCTATCCTCACTTGTTCTAGCACTTGGAGGGAGCTTGGTTCTCTATGCTTTTTTGACAGGATATCCTCCGAAGTGGAGATCTGACGTCCAGATACCCCTTGCTCTCTCACTGGGGCTTGCCCTGATCTTCATATCCTATCCAAGAGTTTTTTGCTTGATGCAGGGAAAAGGGGGAGTTGCAATAACCTTAATATCAGCAATATTAGCATTTACAAGCGGATTCAGGGCAGATATTCTCTTTATACTAGTGGAATTTCTCGTAATATGTCTTATCAAGGAGAGATACAAGGAGCTATCCATATCCCTCCCTTTCTTTTTGTTTTTTCTCCTGCTTTATGGAATCCTGAGACCTGGAGCATATGATCTCATGAAAAGGATAGAAGCGATCTCATCATATTTAGGAGATGTAGTTAAATGCTCCATTCCATACGGAGTCGCTAAATTCCCTCTTTGGCTTTTCACGACAAAAGTTCACCCATCTCAATTTATCGGGAGGGCCTTCTTTGGAAGAAGCACAGGAATAACTCTAACGCTCTTTGGAAACATGGTTTTTGATGCTGGACTTCCTGAGCTTTTAATTCTCTCTTTTATTGTGGGAATAGCTGGAGGTCACATATACACAAAAAGATATCTATATCCATATAATTATGCAATTTATCTAGCTATAATGACCATAAGTTCGGATGCAGGATTTACACAGCTTTTTCTCCTGATGATACCAGCTTTGATGCTTCACGAATCCCTCCTCTCCTGGATGAAACCATCATGAAGATTATATTCTCAGAAAGAAATTTCAAAAGCAGGAGAGTTATGTTTAAGTAGTGGTGAGATCTGATCAACGGGGAGTTGCATGCCGTTCTACTACCATGGTCCCATTGCCCTAAAGGGAAGGACTGAGACAGGAAGACCCATAAAGCTCAACAGGAAGAAGAGGAAGATGGAACTCGGCAGAGAACCAGCAATGACAATGCTGGGAGAGAGAAAGCTTAAGAAGATAAGAGCTAAGGGAGGAAATGAGAAGTTCAGGCTTCTTCAGGACAATGAAGTTAATCTGGTTGTTGGAAAAGGGATTGTGAAGAAGGCGAAGATCATAGATGTAGTAGAGAACCCATCCGATATAAAGCTCAGCAGGAAAAAGGTGATAACTAAGGGAACAATAGTTAGGACAGACCTAGGAAAAGCTGTTATAACAAGCAGGCCTGGCCAAGATGGGGTGCTTAATGCTGTACTGATAGAGGAGAAGGCAAGTTGAGGGAGAAAAATCAAAAGATCCTTTATCCTGTTTACTTTGATGCAAGGGCAACTAGGTCTGAGGGAAGAAGAGTTCCCCTGAGCTTAGCTGTTAAGAGGCCTAGAGCAGAGGACATACTCACAGCTCTCAAGAAAATGGGGGTTAAAGCTGTTATATCAAGGGAAAGTCACCCCTCAAGGTGGTTTAGAAGGGAGGGCAGAGTGATAGCAGAGACAAGAATGAAGAAAACTGATTTAATAAGAGAGATAGCGAAGAAGCTGAAGGAGGCATATGCTTGAGGAAAATAGGGAGGATAGAGAAGGTCACTAGGTCTAGAAACTTTCTTGTCAAGGCTGAGGGAGTGATATTCTCCGATCCCAAAGATGCCCCAATTCTATCTGAGGATCTGAGGATGTTGGGCATCGTGAGGGATGTCATAGGACCAGTCGACTCCCCATATCTCCTCGTTAAAATCCTAGTTCCACTTGATAAGGCCTCTGAGTTCGTGGGAAAAGATGTCTATATGCCTTCATCGAAAAAAGAATGGAGGACTCTATCGGAGAAGATTAAGAGAGAATTTTGATAATCTCAGCGAGATCTGCATTGGTTTTAACTGCTTTTGGCTCTGCATGAGACCTAGATGCAGAGAAACCTCTCTCTTTAAGCTTCTCTATTACTTTGCTCACTCCAGGAGAGCTTATTTTCAATTTCTTAGATATTAAATCAAGATTATGATAAAATGGGATATCTAACTCCTCTGCTATGCCTTTCAGGACATTTTTCGATTCCTCCGATGGAGCAAACTTCATTACTTTATCAACAAATTCTTTATTTTTGTATAATCCTATCCAGATGGGTCCCATGAGCCTCATCCTCGATCCACATAAATTGCATATATCTCTTTCAGGCAGCTCAACAGATCTTTTTATGCTCCAGTTTCCGCATTCGCAGTAGTTTACCCATCCCAAGTTCTCCTCAGCAATCCTGCTGAACTTCAGAGCCCCTCTTTCTATCAGGAAGTAAGCTCTAACGTAGTGGAGATGGGAGTAAGCGAGAAGAGGTATGGCGATCAGGTCTCTAAGAGCTGCTTCCATTAGGATGAAGTATATGAGAGCTCTTATCCCAAATTCCTTGTGAAAATGGGTCCTGATCCCCAATACCCTGTAGTATCTGAAGAGCTTCATCGGATAGACGCCAAAGAGAGGAGCTGTATCAGTGGCTGTAACAGCTAATATTCCCCCTTTTCTCACTATTTTCAAGGAATCCCTGATGTAAGGAGCTGGAGAACCAAAGGGATCCAGATCGACATACCAAAACTTGATGCCAATTTCCCTCAGCTCGGATGCCAACATGCCGGCATCCCTGCAGGTCACCTTGACTTTATCTTCTACATTATTTAACATTATATTCTTTCTTATTATATGAACAGCAATTGGATTTTTGTCGTTGGCCCAAACCTTATCTGAATTGCTTTCAACAGCCCATCTTATAGATCTCACTCCTGTGGCGGCCATCATATCTATTGCTGTGGATTTTCCATCTCCTTTGAGGATGCTGTTGACGGCAACTGAGATATCCCTGTTGACCTTCATATCAGGGTTGTAGAATACATCTGCTTTTGTGTAGGGTATCCCTTTTTTGCTCAGTTCCTCGAGGTCTGTGGCATAAAAAGACACTTTTCCCTCCCTGTAAAGCCTGAGCTTTATCTCCTGCAAGAGGACACCTATTTCTTCACTAAAATTATTGCATGTTTCTGATCATATGGTGAGAGATCGACCTGTTGAACTGGATTGTATCCATTTTGCATGAGCTTCTCCTGGACCATCCTGTACACCTTCTTGGGAGGAGCTGTCACATCTATGCTGCTGGCCTTAACAGCTATAAGGGCATATCCTCCCCTCTTAAGAAACACATCAGCGTTTCTTATCAATATCTCAGCTTCATCCCTCTGTGCTACATCAGTATAAACTACATCCACCTCCTCCACTATATCAATGTAACTTTCTACATCCCTGGCTGATGCTAATATCGGCACTATGTTCCTCCTCGCCTCAGAGACGGGGAGGAGATCCCTCAGGACCCTCTGGGATACTTCAACTCCATATATTAATCCTTCCTTTCCAATTATATCGCTGAAATGAGATGCAGTCGTCCCGGATGCTATTCCCAGATAAAGAATCTTTGTTCCAGGCTTTATGGGAAAAGTCCTCAAGCCGTTCATTATTGCTGCAGCTGGCTTAGATCTTCTGGGATCCCAGATCCTGTATTCCTCTCCTCCAATTATCCTCACAGTTTCATCATAGCTTCTAAATCCAGGGACTATGTTCCTGGTTGCAAGAACCTTTTTGCCCCCCTGATCTATCCAATACACACCTTTGAACTTCTCATGCTCAACAACCTTCATTCAACCACCTTTTAGCTTCGCAAGCCTCTCATCTATTTCCTCCCTTAGCTTTCTGCCGACTGACCTATCTGAGCCATATACATCAATCCTAGCAGCGATTGATATTTTTGTGGCCAACAATCTTGCTATCTTCCCCCTGAGCTTCCTTGGGGCAGTTCTGACCTCTTTAGCCTGAAATAGGATGCCATGTTTCGGCGGTTTTGTCCCCTTCGTCATGTGAAGGAATATGGCCTTGTGTGCACCCAATATCTGTATTGTGCTTGCTGGAAGCTGTGCTAACTTTTCAAGTCCTCCCGCCATTGTTATAAGTCTTGCTCCGAGCAGGGGGCCTGCTACATCAGACAGATTAGGTGCAACATCCCTCATCAATCTCTCTATATACTTCTCCACCTTTTCCCTTGTCTTAAAAAGCTCGCTCAGGACTGATATGACATCTCTTATCTCTTCCCTTACCCCTATTCCAAGGGTCTTTTTCATCGCCTCAGATATCCTGTTGGCAATTTCCTTTGGAAAACCTGCTCTCAAAAGATCATCCTCTCCACCATTTTCTGCTATTGTCATTGCTGCTCTGACAAATAGCTCATGATCCTCAACTATTGAGTCCAGCTCAGGCATGTATATGGAGAACCACTCCCTGACCGCTGGCATCAGGATGTTTAAGGACTTGTTCAAGTGATCCAAGTAATCCACAGCTTTCATGATCAGGAGATCTTTTCTTGAGAGTTCCTCCTTTATCTGAATCCTTGCAAGGCTCAGAGAGATGTCTATCAAAAGATTTTGAAGTTCCTCTTCTTTAATTCCGGATATTGACGCCATAAACTCCCTTTTTCTCCTCCTAAAGGAGAGAAAAGGATCCATATTTGGTGCCACTTTTGCGTTTATCCCAGGGAACTCCCTTAGAACTAGATCCCTCAAGCTGGATGATTCCAAATATAATGTGCCGATACTTCCGATCCACCTTGAAACTAGATCCTTAAGCTCCTCAATAGCCTCTCCAGATTTTACCAGATGGAGCCTTTTAGCAGCACCTTCTGGGTCCATCGGAAACTTTGAGAAATCAACAAGCTCTCCTCTCTCGTCCAGCATGCATATTCCAACTGGAGTTATGGAGAGGAAGAGGTCCATTTAGTCACCATCAAGCTGGATTCTGGCCAGCCCTCCTCCCTAGCACAAATCTCTTTCTGAAGATGCTTTTTATCCTCACTCTTGGAACAGGACTTCTCCTGGGTCTTCTCTCTACTTTTGGGGTCAGAGATCTGACCTTTCCAGCTTTATTCAGGGCACCATGAGTACCTCTGGGCATACTTCATCACCACTCCTCCATCCAACTGGGATAATTAAACTTTGTGAGAGCACAGTCAAAGTATGAATATTAACTTTCATAGAATAAGCTGACGGGCTTGTAGCTCACTGTATCTATAAGCCCTCTATCTGTTATCCTGAGCTCAGGAAGGACATCTAAGGCCAGAAGGGACATGGTCATGAAGGGTGAAACCCAATTGCATCCTCTCTCCCTCCAGAGGCTATACGTGCTCTCAAGCTGTTCAGCCACCACCTCTGGTTCATCTGTCGACATCAACCCAGCAAGAGGGAGCCTCACCAATGATAGAACTTTCCCATTATCAACTGAGATTATCCCCCCTCCAACTTCAGCTAATGTGTTGGCAGCTAAAGCCATGTCCTCATCCTTAAGACCCAAAACCAGCATGTTGTGGGTATCATGTGCTATTGTAGATGCAACTGCTCCCAGCTTGAATCCAAATCCCATTACAAATCCCAGCCCTATGTTTCCAGTTCCTTTATGTCTTTCTACAACAGCCACCTTGTATATATTTCTCTTCTCATCCGGAAGGACGAGGCCATCCTCAACACCAAGCTCCTCCACCCTGCTCTTAGTGAGGACATTCCCCTCAAGAGCCTCTATGACTCTAACCTTTATTTTGCCTTCCTTCACAGGAGCTTTTATCTCAAAGTCCTCCTTTCTCAACCTCCTTATTTTAACGGTCCTCAGGAACCTCTCCTCATAGCTTGGAGGGGTCAGTTTTACAGTGAGCTTACCCTCTTTCGCAACAACTTTTCCATCAGCTATAACTACATCTGTTTCAACCTTGCTCAAGCTTTTTAAAACAAGAAGGTCAGCATACCTCCCAGGAGCAACGCTCCCTATTTCCCTGGCCAGACCATAGTGCTCCGCTGGATTAAGAGTGGCCATCTGAATTGCTCTTATAGGATCAACACCCTCCTCTATTGCTCTCCTGACCACATGATCCATCTGCCCCTGCTTCAATATTGAGTCAACCTCCCTGTCATCTGTGACAAGGCATGCATGCCTGGAGTCCAATCTTGCCTCAGTTATTGCTTTCACAGTCTCAGCTACATCGAGCCAGGCTGAGCCCTCCCTCATGTATGCGTACATCCCAAGCCTCAGCCTCTCAACAGCATCCATCTTGGTGGTCAGTTCATGAGAGGAGGATATTCCAGCTGCTGCATAGGCAGCTAGTTCTTTTCCCAACAAGCCGGCATCATGTCCCTCAACTACCTTCCCCAATTTATGAGCTGCATTTATCTTCTCAAAAACCTCCTTATCAAAGTTTAGCACACCAGGGTAGTTCATCATCTCTCCTAGGGCAATTACTCCATCCCATTTAAGCATCTCCTCGACCTCTTTCGGACCAAGATAAGCACCAGATGTCTCAAACATCGGGTTTGCTGGTACGCATGAAGGAGCTGTTATGAAGACTTTGAGGGGGAGATCAGCAGCTTCATCCAACATAAGCTTAACTCCATCCAGACCAAGCACATTTGCGATCTCATGGGGATCTATAAACACAGTGGTGGTGCCCCTAGGCAGCACAGCCTTTGCAAAATTGGTCAAGCACAGCATGCTGCTCTCCACATGGACATGGGCATCGATAAATCCCGGAACTACATACCTCCCCTTAGCATCAATAATTATGGTATCAGGACCTATCGTATGTTCCACATTTCCCACCGTTGCTACTCTATCACCTTTTATTGCAATACCCCAGCCTTCCAAGACCTCGCCTGAGTTCACATTCACAAAGCTGCTGTTCAAAATTACGAGATCTGCCTTCTCAATTCCCAATGCGACCTTAACCAAAAGGCTTGATACCTCCCATAGCTTGCTTCTTGCCATATCCCTCCCCTCCAGGTATCTAGTTTTAGAGTAAAGTTGATATTATTTAAACTTTATACAGAAACTTAGTGAATCTTTAAAAGCTTAGTGAACTACAAACTGGAAATAAATAAAAATCAGCCGAAGATCCTCAGCCCGCTTGTGCCCAGTTTAGTTTTTACAATACTCGTTTTATATTACATTAGAGAAACAATCTATTCTTCCAATATATCTATTTTTATGAAGCAATATTTTTCCTCTGTGAGCTCTATTATTTAATTTTGAAATTAGAGAAGAGAACCACTTATTAAAATATTGTAAACTACTTAATAAACCAGCATCTGACAAAATGGCCATTTCCCACGCTTATGAGCTCTGGCTCCTTGGCTCTGCACTGATCCATTGCATAAGGACATCTTGGGCTCAGCCTGCATCCTGCCGGTGGATTCACTGGGCTAGGCGGTTCACCTGGAAGTATTATCCTGCTCTTCAATCTTCTTATATTTGGATCTGGCTCTGGCACTGAGGAGAGAAGCGCTCTCGTGTAAGGATGCGCCGGATTATTGAAGAGCTCCTCAGCAGGAGCATACTCGACTATCCTGCCCAAGTACATTACTGCTACATAATCGCTGATGTATTTTACCACTGATAAATCGTGCGATATCAGCAGATAGGACAGCTTCAGGTCGTTTTTCAGATCAGCGAGTAGGTTTAATATCTGCGCCTGAACTGAGACATCCAATGCTGACGTCGGCTCATCTAGCACCAACAACTTCGGCTGGGGAGCTATCGCTCTAGCTATTGCAATTCTCTGAGCCTGACCTCCGCTTAGTTCATGAGGATGCCTTTTTTCTATCTCCCTAGGAAGACCCACCTTTTCAAGCAGCCTACGAACTTCCTCCTTTGCTTCGTCTCTACTCATCCTCATGTGAACTCTCAGGGGCTCAGCTATTATAGATTCGACCCTCATTCTGGGATTAAGAGATAGAAATGGATTTTGAAAGACGGCTTGCACATTTCTTCTGTACCATTTCAGGTTCTTCCCTCTCAATGAAGTGATATCCCTTCCCTTGAAGGCTATCCTACCAGACGTAGGGTCTAAGAGCCTAAGCACACATCTGGCAACAGTCGACTTTCCAGAGCCAGACTCTCCAACAAGTGAGAACACGCTTTCCTCATCTATGGAAAAGGAGACCCCATCCACAGCTTTAACATAGCCTGCTATCTTTCCGAATAGCCCATATCTTATCGGAAAATGCTTAACTAGCTCCTCGACATCCAGAAGAGCCATAATCTCACCCTATGTATTTAAAACATGAAACCCTATGGCCTGGAGCTATCTCCATTAAAGCAGGTCGGGCTTGTCTGCACACATTTTTGGCTTCATCGCACCTATCTGCAAATGGACAGCCGGCTGGAGGTCTAGATAGATCTGGAAGGGATCCAGGAATGCTTCTTAATCTCCTAGCCTTCATGTGGGTCCTTGGAACGCAGTCCAATAAGCTCACTGTGTATGGGTGCATTGGCTTTGATATTACCTCATTGACAAGACCGTCCTCAACCACAGTTCCAGCATACATCACTATTATTCTATCGCATACTTCAGACGCAACACCAAGATTATGAGTGATAAACACCAGGGTAAGCTTCATCTCCCTCCTTAACTTATCAAAAAGCTCCAATATCTGCGCTTGAAGCATGACATCCAGCATTGTCGTCGGCTCATCTGCGACCAAGATCTTGGGCTCTGTAGATGTAGCTATGGCTATGTTTACCCTTTGGAGCATTCCACCGGATAGCTCATGAGGAAATGATCTCAGTATTCTATCTGCATCAGACAGACCTGCTTTCTTCAAGAAATTCCTTGCCCTCTCCATTGCCTTTTCCCTTGTCAAACCGAGATTGCTCACAAGAACATCGACGATCTGTTCCCCTACTGTGAAGAGGGGATTCAATGTGGCCGCTGGATCTTGAAAGACTATAGATATCTCACGGCCGGAGTATCTTCTCTTCTCCTCTTCCTTCAGACTTAGAAGGTCCACATTCCCATACAAAACCCTGCCATCAATTACTCTTGCATTCGAGGGAAGAGCCATTGCTATTGCTAGACCAACAGTTGACTTTCCAGATCCAGATTCCCCAACCAAACAAACAGATTCCCCTCTTTTCACATCAAAAGTGACTCCTGTAGTAGCATGAACTGTCCCAAATGGAGTTTCATATACAATGCTCAGATCCTTTACTTGAAGAAGCAGTTCCTCCATCTACACCACCTTCTTTGTCATCATTGTAATCCTAAGTCTAGGATCCATGAATTCCCTTGCAAAATCGGCTAAAAGGTTGAATCCCAAAACTGTTGTCAATATGGCTAGTCCAGGGAAGAAGGAGATCCACCAAGCCACATTTATAGACTGCCACCCTTGGCTTACCAGCAAACCCCACTCCGGTATGGGTGGTTGAACTCCAATTCCAAGAAAGCTCAGCCCAGCTGCCTCAAGCACAGCAGAACCCATGTCCAGCGCAGCTTGTATTGCAACAGGAGTCAGAGCATTGGGTAGCACATGTCTAAACATTATGGTGAATCTTCCAAGCCCGAGCACTCTTGCTGCATCAACATACGGCATACTCTTTACTGTGTTCACTTGTACGTATATCAACCTCGCATACCAAGGCCACCACGAAATTGCCAGAGCTAAAATTGCATTCTCCAATCCCCTTCCCAGCGTCGCTGCTAGGGCTATAGCTAGAAGGAGGGGTGGGAATGCGAGGAACATGTCCGTTATCCTCATGAGCGCTGTTCCTGTTTTTCCTCCGCTGTAGCCTGCTATTAAGCCGAGAGGGATCCCGATGATTAGGGCTAATCCTACCACGCCGACAGCTATGATGAGGGAGAATCTTGCCCCCAGTATAACCCTGTTAAACATATCTCTCCCATATTCATCCGTGCCGAATGGGTGCTCAAGCGATGGAGGTAGATACCTCTTAGATACATCATATGTGATGCCCCATGCATCTTCAGGCTTTGTAAGAATGTACGGGGATATTATTCCCATTATGAGGAAGACAACGACTATGATAAAGCCTGCCATGGAGACAATGTTTTTCCTCATCAGTATGAACATTGTTCTCATCTCAGACGTCAAAGTCTCACCCTCGGGTCTATCCATGCATGCACCATATCAACAACCAGATTTATGGCGGAGTAAAAAAATGCTACGATGATCACAGCACCCATTATTGCAGGGTAATCAAAGCTCAGGAGGGACATTGCAGTGTAAAGCCCTATTCCAGGCCATACAAATATCAGCTCCACCATGAATGCTCCTATAATAGTGTATCCAAATGAGAGACCGAGAGAGGCTATCACTGGGACTATTGCGTTTTTCAGGGCATATTTATACACAACAAGTTTCCTAGGAAGGCCCCATGCCAGAGCGCTTCTCATAAATGGCTCATGCATCACCTCAACCATCATAGCTCTAGTCATTCTGGCGCTCAGGCTCATGGGATAAAGCGATAGGACTGCTGCAGGAAGGATCATGTGCTTGAGCACATTAAGAAACACAGGAATATTTCCCTGTATCAGCGAATCGATTAGATAAAAGCCTGTGATGGGATGAAACCCTGTTTCCATCACTAATATCTCATCTACTCTTTTTGATGAGGGCAACCAACCAAGCCAGCTGCTGAACACCAGCAACATAATTAAGGCAAGCCAAAACACGGGCATTGAAGCTCCTAAAACACTGAAAACTCGTATAGCACTGTCTGTTATTCTGTTCCTCCTGAGAGCTGCGGCAACTCCTAGCAGTACTCCAAGCACAGCAGCTACGGAAAATGCAAAAATGATCAGCTCTAAAGTAGCTGGAAGCGCACTTATCAGGTCATCTAGCACTGGAGATCTTGTTCTCCACGAGATACCCCAGTTTCCTCGAACAAAATCTAGGAGATAGTAACCAAGCTGAACATGGATTGGCTTATCTAAATGAAGCTCCCTTCTTGCCCTCTCGATTTGCTCTATTGTTGCATGAGGACCAGCCCAGAGAAGCTCTGGCCTAGCTGGTACGACTCTTGTTATGACAAAGGTTATTATCAGCACACCAAGCACAACAAACACGAGAAGGATGAGACGTTTGATCAAATACTCCCGGCTAAGAGGCATAATTGACACCTAAAAAATGAAAGATTGGGGAGCTTAATTCTCTTTCAAGCTCTCTATCCCTCGACGCTCAGAACCTGTGGAAAGATCACCGTCGGATATGCCGGGTTTACAGCTCTGTCTAGACCTCCTATGTTCGCTCTAGCCACTCTTACATCAACTTGGTCATATAAGGCCACAGCAGGAACATCATCATACAGCATTTTCTGTGCCTTGTAATATAGCCCAAGCGATCTTGTCTTGTCTATTCCCTCCCAGTAGTGAGCTTCATCTATCATTTTCTCGAATTCTGAATTACTATAATAGCATAGATCAAAGGATTTGCTGGCGCTGTGAAACATGTTGAACAAGTAATCATATGGCGTTACATAAGTGGGCCACCAGTAGAATATGAAGAGATCCTGCGCTGCCTGAGGATTATCCCATCCGCTTTGAGCGAGAGCCCATTGTTCCTCCCAGCTCATAGGTCTTATCTCTATGCTGATCCCTATTTTGCTCAGACTGGACTTTATGAGATCTGCTGTTCTCTGCTCAGCTATATCTCCGGCTGTATATGTCAAGATCAGGGTTCTGTTGATGCCATTAGGATAACCGGCTTTAGCAAGCAGCTGTTTTGCTAAACTGAGATCATACTTGTATGTGAGGTTGTCGAAGTGGCCCCACATGCTATGAGGTATTGGTCCGGATGCCACTTTCGCCAACCCGCTTCTAGCAACTGTCACTATGTCATCATAGGGTATTGCATGGGCAATCGCTTTTCTCACCAGAACATTATCTAGCGGCGGTTTCTTTGTGTTCATCAACAGAAGAAGATTCTGAAAGCTGGGTTTTATCACCACTTGGAGGCTTGGATCTTTCTTCAGGCTCTCAACATCCTCTAATGGAACATATTCAGCTATGTGCACATCTCCTGACTTGACTAATCTCTCCTGGGTGACGGAGTCCTTCACTATTTTTATTATAAACACATCTGGAGCTTTATCGGACTTAAATGGATAGTTAGGATCCTTCCATCCCCACCATTCAGCGAATTTCTCCAGCACGACTTCGTTCTCAGGGTCCCACTTGACAAGTTTATAGGGACCAGAGCCTGCGTCCTTGCCCGAGTTAAACCAGTTTGTTATCTTTGGATCAGTACTGTTTGATGCATTTGCATATTTAACTATATTTGGACTGAATATGTATGCTCCGTAGCCTGAGGCTGCTATCTCATCAAGGGGTGCCTGATATTTTAGATAGAATATAATGGTATAATCATCCGGTGTTTCAATTCTCTCTATTGGATCCCATATAAAAGCCGCCCCCTGTCCCAGGGAAATAGTTCTCTCTATTGAGAACTTTACTGCTTTAGCTGTTACAGGGGTTCCATCATGAAACACAGCATTCTTTCTGAGATGAAATGTCCAAACCAGTCCGCTTGGGTCATGTTCATACTTCTCAGCTAGAGCTGGGATGAAAACATTGCTAAGCGGATCATAGTGGAGTAAAGGCTCGTAAACAACAGCCATCCATAGAATGGAATTTGAGAACTCAGTGCTAGGTTCAGCGCTTGTCATCTCGGACAAAGATGCATAGATGACAACGGTCTTTTTTGCAGGAGCCTTCTTCGTCACACCTGCGTAATAGTAGTATGCGCCAGCACAGAAGACAAGAATAAGGACAAGGATAGCTGCTATTAAAAGCTTTGAAACAGCTGCTCTCAAGATCTCACCTCGTTATAAATTTACCTCTCCAATAAAGGCCTTCAGAAATTATTTTCAATTCTGTTTGCATCAAGGATCCTAGCAACGAAGAGGTTAAGCTATATATAGTTTTCGTTTCGCAGAGATTCCCTTCTAAAACTTGCTAAAATCCTATCAAAAGGAAAAAATCATGGTGGAATAAATTATTAATCCATCAACAGCTTGCGCTTAAACATCTTGCTATGTCTCAATCGGAGCTTTGCGAGGGACTCAGCAATTTTTACTGTCACTAAAGTCGGGTCAATTACAGGAACTCCTGCCTTAGTGCTTAGTTCTTCAGCTAACCCTATGAATCCACCGCATCCAAGGACCACAACTTCGGATCCATGTTGCTTGACAGAATCCTCAATCTCCCTGAAAAGAATTTCCTTGACCTTATTTATGTCCTTCCTTATATCTAGAACTCCTATATCTATCCCGGCTATGTGGACAATCCTGTCCTTGATGCCTAAAGCCATTGTCTTTTTATGGTATATCGGAACTGATTGCCTTCCCGTTGATATTATTGCTATTCTGTGCCCGAGGAGGAGAGCTGCCATTATGGAGGTCTCTCCTATTCCCAGCACTAGCTTATCTGATACTTCTCTTGCTGCGTCCAAACCTGGATCATCAAAGCAGTTTATTACAATAGCATCAAATCCCTCTTTATCTGCTTTAATCACCTCTTCTACCACATAAGGAGCAGCAATCTCACGATCATAATCATATTCTATTGCTTTCGGACCTTTAGAGAGATTTTTCACATAGATATCAGTTTCTGAGCTTACTGTCTTTCTACAATAGCTGTATGTTAACTCATTCCATATACCGGTGCTCACAGGATTGAGAATCAATATGCTGAGCATGTCCATTTCAGGAACCAAAACTTAAAAAAATAACCTATGAAGAACTGAGGTGTTGGCATGATTGAGATAAAGACAGAGGATCAAATAAAGGCTCTTGTCCTTGGAGCGACTATTCTCGGAACTGGAGGAGGCGGAAGTCCTGCAGATGGTCTTAAAATGTTAAGTGATGTCCTGAGAAAGGGAAAGACTATAAAATTGGTGGATGTGGAGGAGATCCCTAAAGACGGATTTGTTGTAGTTCCCTATGATGTCGGATCAATAGCTCCTGATATCAAGACAAAGAAACCCGTGAGAATAAAGGAACCAATTAGAAGGGCATTTGAGGAGATGGAGCGGATAATTGGAGGAAAGATAGTGGCTGTTGTTGCAAGTGAGATTGGCGGGGGTAATACCCCTGTTGCATTGAGCATAGCAGCTGAACTGGGCATTCCAGCAGTTGATGGGGATCTTCTTGGAAGAGCTGCACCAGAGCTTCATCAGTGTACTGTGAATATACTGGGAATACCCATGTATCCCTCCGTAATAGTGGGTGAAAGCGGCAATGTCGTCGTGGTGAGGGAATATGCGGATATAGATGATTATGAAGCTATAGCGAGATATCTATCAGTGCTTAGCGGAAAATATGTGTCCGTGGTCGATACCCCGATGGACTATGATAAAGCAAGCAAAGCTGTGGTAAGAAAGACGATATCAACTTCCATCAGACTTGGAGAAGAGGTAATAAGGGCGAGAAATGAGAATAGGAATCCGATAGATGTAGTTGTGAATGTGCTAAATGGATGGAAAATATTTGAAGGAATAGTGGATAAATACAAGTGGAGAGATGAGGGAGGATTTCTCAAAGGAGAGGCTTTCATAAAAGGAGTTGGGGAGTTCAGCGGGAGGATTTTAAGGTCCTGGATAAAAAATGAGCATATAATGGTCTGGATAGATGATAAACCAGTTGTCATGCCACCTGACATGTTCATGTTGCTAAGGGATGATGGAGAGCCCATAACGAATACGGAGCTGAGGGAAGGAGACAAGGTATGTGGAGTTGCAACAAAAGCTCCAGCCATATGGAGAACCCCTGAGGGTCTGAAGTATTTTGGACCAAGGCATTTCGGCTTTGACTACGATTATACACCAGTGGAGGAGCTCGTGAAGGTGGTCTAAATGAGGATTCTTGTGATAAACCCTGTAGGCCATAGCACATGGGATAAACAAGATGAGGAAATTTGCAAGAACTTTGCCTCCTCTGAAACTGAGGTGAAGGTAGTATCCCTTCCTAGGGGACCTGCCAGCGTTGAGACACCCGAGGCTCACGCAGAGGTAATACCCCTTGTTTTAGATGTGGCAAGAAGGAACCACGAGGGCTTTGATGCAGTTGTGGTGAACTGCTTTCTCGATCCGGGAGTGGACCTTCTGAAGGGAGTCCTGAGCAAGCCAGTAGTTGGACCATGCGAGGCATCTCTTTCTCTGGCCACTATTGCTGGAACTAGGGTATCGATAATCACTGTCGGGGGTGCCGATGGTGATTGGATGATAGAGGAGAGGATTAAGCAGCTTGGTCTAGGCGATAAGGTGACATCTGTGAGGGGAATACCGGTGCGGGTGCTGGATATAGATAAGGACAGAGCAGCAGTTGTTAATAATCTTGTCAGGGAGGCGGAGAAGGCAAAGAAGGAGGAGAAGGCAGATGTAATTGTCCTGGGATGTACAGGACTGGCTGGACTTGCAGAGGATGTTCAGAGGAGGACCGGAGTTTTCACAATAGATCCAACTGGGGCAGCTATTAAGGTAGCTGAAGCCTTAATCAAGCTAAAAATAACTGGATTCCCTTATAGGAGGTGAGAAAAATGTGCCCGATGGGCCTTGATTTGGAGCTTGCAGTGGCTGCATTAAAGCTGGTCAGGGATGTGATGAAGGTTCAAGAGGGGGAGGAAGTGGTGATAACAGCCGATACCGGCAGTGACTGGAGAGTTGTGGAGGCAGCTGCTCAAGCAGCTGCACAAGTCAATGCAAAACCCATAGTTACATGGTACATGTCCCCTCCTGGTGTTGGAAAAGCCGCAGATCCCCATATACCGCTTAGAACTCTCAAGGCATTGTTAAGCGAGTCGGACGTATGGATTGAGTTCAACAAATCTTGGCTGCTCTACTCAACCCCATATGAAAGTGCTATGAAAGCAGGAAAGGTTCGTTACATCTGTCTTGTCGGAATGGACACGGATATGTGCACTAGGACGATAGGAAGGGTAAATGTCCCCCTCCTCTACGAACTGCAGAGGAGGTTAGCCAGAGTTACGGAGAGATCAAAGTATATGAGGATAACAACACCTGCTGGTACTGATATCGAATTTGAGAATGATAAGGGCAGGCCTGTGCTGGTAGAAGGGGAGGTGAGCGGGCCCGGGGAATATATGCTTTTCGGGCAGGTTGACTGGGCTCCTGTCGAGGAGAGCATAAACGGATTAATAGTATTCGACGGCTCTGTCTGGCCGCCATCTGAACTAGGTCTGCTTAGAAATCCCATAAAGCTCCATGTAAGGGAGGGAGAGATTGTCAAGGTGGAAGGAGGAAGCGAGGCGAGGATTTTTGAGGCCTGGCTGAAGTCTTTTAATGACCCGAATATGCTCAAGATAGCACATTTATCATATGGATGCAATCCCGGAGCTAGGCTTACAGGGAACATACTTGAGGATGAGAGAGTGTGGGGAGCTGTGGAGTGGGGAATCGGGTACCAATCTCCGACTTTTAAGGGCAAATTAGGTCAAGCCTCATCTCATACAGATGGAATATGCCTTTCGCCAACGGTTATTGGTGATGGGGAGAGGATAATAGAGAACGGAGAGTTTGTCCACCCTGAGCTGGCGGATTTGGCGAGGAAGCTGAGGTATGGGTAATAAGTGGGTGTTTATATCATTATTTTAATTTTTTAAAGAAAATCCTGCTTCATGAGGACTTAATTCTATCGAGTTTAAGTTTTCTTCTGAAAGTCTCTCGTACAGAATGGACTTCTAAGTTTAGAAGTCCTCTCTCAGGATCTTTCTCACCCAATTCATGAATCTTCCAAGATTCTCCTCGGGCTGAGCTCTTTCATCTAGCACGTAATCCTCGATAACATTGTCCTCAGAGCCCAGATGAATATGTCTTGGAAAGGTTTTAACTTCCCTATGATGTGGTGCTGTGTCAGTTCTGTATACTTTGCTTCCTTTCTGTAAGTGAAAGAGAATTTGTTCTCAACAGGATATCTAATCTCTACCGTTCTCGGATAGTTAACATTAACTATCCGTTCCATCTCAGCCCTTAAGGCCTCATTGATGGCTTTCAGGGGGAACGGGACTCCCCTCATCCTGAGCAAGTTTAAACATGCAACTATATCCCTATCTCCCTGGAAACCGCAACTACACTTCAGAACCCTGTGCCCATTCGGTGCTAATTTCCCACCACATATCGGGCACAGGGATGAGCATAGGATGTTATCCTCCTTCTGTGGGCATGGTCTATGCAGAAGTTGACCATCTCCCTGAAGTCCTCCAACACCCTCCTGATGTCCTCATTAGCTTCATAGCTAAATGGAA
>ERZ1669248.161-NODE-161-length-40049-cov-9.820473_pt1 | contig 40049 bp, 45 predicted proteins | sample MGYA00579296_ERZ1669248 | MGnify/ENA primary metagenome ERZ1669248 (study PRJEB41166, sample SAMN08046057) | hot springs metagenome | biome: hot spring; feature: neutral hot spring; material: thermophilic sediment; isolation source: thermophilic sediment from...
ACTCATAACCCATCAAAAGGGATAAGACTCCCCTAAATCTTAAGGTTACAGCACCACGTTTCCTACGTAAACATTAATTCTGCTAGGATTTTTTACTTAGAGTTATGATCAAAAAATAATGGGTATGTGGGTAAGGTATAGTGGCTTCAACCAGACGTTGTTTGAATTGATTACAATAGGATACGAGATACTTGATGGGAGAATACTTAATACAAATTCTAAGTGGCTAGCTGAGAAGATAACAAGCATGGGTGGAAGAGTAGTTAGAATGGTTACCATAGGAGACTCTATTAAAGATATTAGTTCATCTATAAGAGAAGCCGTAAAGAGGAATGTCGACTGGATTATAACTTCAGGAGGTCTTGGACCAACCTATGACGACGTCACGCTTGAAGGCGTTGCTAAAGCTTTAAACAGAAAACTAGTCCTAAACAAGAAAGCATACGAAATGCTTAAGGAAAGATACAAAATGCTTGCAGAACAAGGCGTTGTAGAATCCTCAGAACTTACACCTTCAAGGCTTAAGATGGCTATGCTTCCAAAAGGAGCTAGACCCCTCAGGAATAGAGTAGGGTCAGCTCCAGGCGTTCTATTAAAACAGGGGAGAACATGGATTGCTTGTCTTCCAGGTGTTCCAGCCGAACTATACAGTATATTTGAAGAAGAATTACAGCCCCTAATACTAAAGACTATAAAGAAAGTATATAAAGCTGATATAACGCTTCACGTTAGGAGGATTGCAGAATCAAGTATTGCTCCTAGAATCGTGCAGATCGTTAAGAGATTCGATGGAGTATATATAAAAACTCATCCCAAAACCATTGAGGATGGAATCTCCAAGATAGAGATTCAAATATCAGCAATGGCGAATAGAGAAGACGTAGTGAAGAAGAAAGCCGGGGAGATAGAAAAGATAATCAAAGAAATTGTTATAGAAATGGGTGGAGAGATATATACTGTTGAGTCTTGAGAGGATGAATAATGGTGAGAAGGGTAGGCCTTACAGGATTTCTGAAAGCTATATAAGATTCCTAGACCACATTTAGCGGAGCCGTATGACAATCATGCATCCATAAGAATTTTTCGAGATTTTTGACAACTCCAGCCTGAATTAAAGTTTTAGGGTCTCCTGATAAAGTCAAAGTGTAATGTATAATTATTGATATATACGTAGATTTGTTTAGAGTAGATCTGGTATGTTTGAGTTTAAGCAGGCTTTGATTATTAGGTGTGACTTGAAGATGAGTGTTGGGAAATTAGCTGTACAAGTAGCTCATGCATCAATATCTGCAGCAGAAGAATGTAGAAAAATCAATATTGAATGGTTTAATAAATGGATTAGTGAAGGTCAGAAAAAAGTTGTATTAAGAGTCCAAAGCCTCCAAGAACTACTAGACTTATACGACAAAGCAAAAATGATGAAACTACCAGCTGCCCTAATCGAGGATGCAGGATTAACAGAGCTTGAACCAGGTACGATTACAGCGTTAGGCATAGGACCTGCACCAACAGATAGAATTGATAAAGTGACTGGAAGCCTACCACTACTATAGATTCCAAACATTATATTTCATGCGTAATATCATGGATAATGGTTTAAGGGACTTGTTCATGGATGACTATAAACCAGTCTTGTCATCTCTTAAGATTGAGGACATTGAGAAATTCATAGGGATGACAGAGTACGTTTCAAAGAGTGTGGGCGTTGGCGGTATAATAAAAGCTAAACCTGAAGATTTCATGGTATGGGAAACCCTCGAATCAGGTGAAGACGCAAAAAGATTATTCGAATTATCTTCGTTCTTGGAGAGCTACGGTAACCATCTACTATGTGTTATGAAGAAAGTCAACATAGATACTATTAGAGCTTTAAGCTTAATAGCTAAAAGACTAAACCTTAGAAGCAGAGAAATAGGAATCTGTGGAATTAAAGATAAAGTAAGCATTAGTTGGCAGTTCCTAACTATACCATCACATGCAGTAGAAAGCCCGAGGACGCTAGAAATAAACAGTTTCATAGAAGTTAAACCCATTAAATATGTTAAACACAAGCTGTCCTCACGTCAACTACGAAATAACACCTTCCATGTTATCATAAGATACCCGAGGATTACGGATACCTCTCTAATAGATGAAATAGTAAGAGAGTTAAAGATTAAAGGTGTTCCAAATTATTATGGTCATCAACGTTTCGGGATAACCAGACCTATTACACCTATCGTAGGATTGCTAATCATGAAAAACGAACTAAGAAAAGCTGTAGCCGCATTCCTCTCAGATTATACGGATCTAGAAAGTGAGAGAAACAGATTATTAAGGAAGGAGCTGGCAGAAAGATGGGAGTTAGAGTGGGCCAGCGAGCATTTTCCAAGAAGCTTAACTTATGAAAGAATCTTGATTGACAGCCTCAGAAAACATCCAGGAGATTATGTTAAATGCTTGAGGGCTCTCCCATTAAGACTTAGGAGACTGCTAGTTGAGTCTGTGGCTGCTAGAATTTTCAACTCAACTCTCTCAAAGATAATAAAAGAAGATAGATTCAATGAATTAGAAGTGGGGGACATCGTCTTACCATTAAATCCAAGCGGTCGAGCTGATAAGAATAAGCCGATAAATGTGACCAGTGGAAACATTAGACAGATTGAGAAACTTGTTAAGAATGGGAAAATGGTGGTTGCGTTACCGTCTCCCGGCTATCTATCTCCCCTACCTAGAAGTTCTAAAGGAGAAATAATGTTACAAGTGATGGAGGAGGAAGGGGTAGATTTTAAAGATTTCAAGGTTGAAGGATTACCTGAAGCATCAACTAAAGGTTCTCTGAGACCAATAAAGATTCCGAAATGGACTTGTTCAGTAAACTCTGTAAGTGACGAGTCTGTAACATTCTTCTTCACCCTTCCACCAGGTTCATATGCAACTGTACTGTTGCGAGAGATAATGAAGCCTGAAAACCCGCTAGCATACATCGGTAGATTCCAAGACAATCCACATAGATAATTTTCATAATTATCAACAGAGACCAGCATATTCTTCTCTTAAATTTTGTAGAGAAATCTTTTAATCCTTAGAGGAAGAACCTGTATATCAAGAACAGATTCTTATTCTACTTACCCGTTTGTGGTCACGATATTATTTATATTCTGACTTAGTGTTAGATATCGTTAAGGTTTGAGGGATTGTATATAGCGAGAAGCGAGAATACTAATGCTACATGGATCATCATATTAATCAATATTATTGTTTTTCTTCTGGTTAGACTAAACCCTAAACTCGTACTAGATTTTGCAACCATCCCTATACTAACTATTACATTTACTCAACCTTATAGAATACTAACCTCAATGTTCATCCACTACGATATACTACATTTATTCTTCAATATGTTTGCATTATTCATATTTGGACCAGACATAGAGAAAGTATTAGGAAAACCACGGTACTTAGCATTATACTTCATAAGCGGATTCATGGCAGCTGTTATCCATGCATATTATATCTTCCTGTTTTTCCCTGTTAGAAACTTACTGATGACTCCCGCAATAGGGGCTTCAGGCGCTATCTACGGTGTAATGGCTGCATACGGTGTACTGTTTCCAACTAGACGGTTGATAGCTTTCATCGGTTTCCCAATAATGGCCCCCGCAATCATAGTAATAATAGTATTAGCGTTAATCCAGACCCTTTATGCCTTTGTAGCTCCATACTCTCAAGTTGCATACGCAGCTCACGTAGGAGGCTTCATCACAGGACTAGTAATGACTTTTATTTTCAGACAAGGATTAAGAAGATATACCTTATATCACTATTTCTAAGAATCTATCGATTAAAGTTCAAGCATTTATTGCAGGGATAAATGACTCACGGTTAAGTATAGTGAGTAAATTAACTTTTTAAACTAGTCGTTAGCTTGATGTTCCAATAACGCTAATTAGTTGAGAAGTATTTTTCCACTAATTATCATTTAAATACAGCTTTTATCTTAGAAGAAAGTGACGCTTACAAATTGGGAATAGAGGTTATGTGAATGACTCTTGAGCAATTTAATCTTATTCGGAGGATTCCAAAGAAGACGAGTATATTTGGTTATACTCTCGCATACTCGAAGAACATTCTTGAAGCAATAGTTGAAGAAGTTGTTCCAGAAGATGAGAGAGAAGAAGCAATCAAAGAATATGGTTTAGGAAAACCATTGAAGATCATTAAAGGAGGAGAAACTCATTATATTCTACAAGTAATCAAGAATAACTCATTAATACGTTACCTAGTGAACTGGGGTAGGATGGCTTCTCTATGGCCAGCTCATTTAACAACTGCATGCTGTAGCGTAGAGTTTGGAGCAGTATCTAGCTCAAGATACGATCCCGAAAGATTTGGATGGATACCTGCAACAGGTTCTCTGAGACAGTCAGATGTACTGTTAGTTGAGGGAACCGTTAACGCGAAGATGGCTCAAAGAGTTAGGATGATCTATGACCAGATGCCGAACCCTAAATGGGTGATAGCGATGGGCGCATGCGCTATCTCTGGAGGACTATATGCTAAAGACTCATACAATGTTATACAAGGCTTGAATGACATAGTCCCAGTAGACGTATATGTTCCAGGATGCCCACCAAGACCTGAAACACTATTTCAAGGATTCCTCCTTCTAAGAGATAAAATCCTGAAATCGAGGTTGGAGTAAGATGACGTGGGAGAAGCTCAGAAAAATCATAGAAAACGTGAAAAGAATGTTCAAAAATGATGTAGAAGAAGTATTCTTAGAAAAGAAGATAGCTAAGATTATAGTAAAGAAAGAAAAGCTGCTTGAACTAGCTAGATATCTTAGAGATATTCATCAATTCGACCATGTTAAAGGTGTTACTGGAGTGGATCTATCACGATTAAAAGAAGGTGGAGGACCTTACATTGAAGTAATATACCATGTTGGAAGCCTAGATGATCCAGAGCTGAATGACAGCATATTGAATGTTTCAGTGAAACTGGATATCGATAATCCCGTGGTAACTTCTCTATATTCTATCTGGCCCAGCGTTGAATATCATGAAAGGGAAGTATATGAGATGCTGGGAGTAAACTTTCAAGGGCATCCAAACTTAAAGAGACTACTTCTCCCCGAGTACTGGATGGATTTGCCTCCTCTCAGAAAAGATTACAAAGTTCCAGGACGTGATTAAAAATGGTGCTAGAAGAGAAAAAGAAGATAGAAGTATACGATACTGGAGGCCCGAGACTTACTTTCAGTTATGGTCCACAGCATCCGGGGACGGGTCACTTCAGGATGATAGTAACGGTTAGCGGGGACACAGTAGTCGACTTAGAGCCTGATCCTGGATTTGTTCATAGAGGAGAGGAAAAGATGGCTGAGTATAAGACATGGATTACGAATATACCGCATCTAGAGAGACCTGCAATCCTTGATGCAGCTGGAATGGTTATACCTTACTGCTTAACGGTTGAGAAGCTTATAGATGTTGAGATACCAGAGAGAGCTAAATACCTTAGAACAATTGTGGCTGAACTTGACCGTATCGCAAGCCACCTATACTGGTTCTCCCTATACGGGATATTCCTAGGTCACAGCACGATGTTTCTATGGTGTGTTAACGATAGAGAATACATACTAGACCTATCCCAGTCGATAACTGGTCAGAGGTTCACTCATGCATACTATGTACCTGGAGGAGTGAGAAATGATGCTCCAAAACATGTACCGAAGAATCTAGTTAAAGAATTCAAGCTATACTACTCTAGAATGCTCGGTAGAGAGCCGAGGGAGGATGAACTAAGTGAAGACTTTAAAAAATATATCCTAGCTGTAGTAGATTTCATGGATCTTAGGCTAGACCACTACTATCAAATGTTCTTCAATAGTGAGATATTCATCGAGAGAACAAAAAATATAGGTGTGCTAAAGAGAGAAGACGCTATTAGGTTAGGTGTTCCAGGAACAACTCTAAGAGCTTCAGGAGTCAAATATGATACTAGAGTAAATGACCCGTATGACGCTTACCCATATCTGAAATTCAACATACCCGTTGGGACTAGAGGAGACTGTTACGATAGAGCAATGGTCGGTTTTCAAGAAATAAGAGAGAGCCTAAAGATTATTCAACAAGCGGTTGAGCAGATCCCCGATGGCCCCATCAAGCTTAAACAGCATCCAATAGTTATAAGAGTTCCAAAAGGAGAAGCCATCGCTAGAGCTGAAGCAGCGAGAGGAGAAATATTATACTATATCGTAAGCGATGGCACAGACAAACCTTACAGGCTTAGAATGATCACTCCAAGCTTTAGACTTCTACCCGCCTTAAAACATCTCACGATAGGTTCTAGAATAGCAGACATCCCACCAATATACTGGAGCCTAAACTACTGGCCAGTAGAAGCAGACAGATAATCTCAAAAATAATCTCTAAAACTCTGAGAAGTTAAGAAGCGAGTTTTTCTATATAATTGTTTTATATATGCTTATATAAGGCTGAAGAGAGTAATCTCTTAGACAATGCAATGATAGATGAAATAGAACTAGATACTAGGAATGAGTTACTCTTAAAAACTCTAGAGGAGCTAGGTTTAACAAAGCTTGAGTCAAGAGTTTACCTTACGATCTTAAGAAAAGGGATATGTAAATCCTCAGAGATACTAACTGAATTGAAGATACATCAGCCTCAGCTCTACGACATAATATTATCTTTGCAGAAGAAGGGGTTTATAGTTATTCAGCCTGGGAAACCAAAATATTATAGTGCGATTGATCCATTGGTTATAATTGAGAAGAGGATTCATCAACTTTCAGAATTAAAGAGTCATGTAAGAGAATTAATCCAAGAAATTGAGTCTTCCCGAGAGATGTATACGCCTCATATGTGGATTATTAAGGGACGTCAGAATATGATCGCTTATGCCAAGAAGCTGATCCAACAAGCTAATGTAGAGATCCAGATATTAGTCGACCATATCACTTTCTCCAAGCTTGCTGAAGAACTTGTAAAATCCAAGCTTAAAGGTGTTCACATATGTCTTATTATTTATCCACAAGAATACGATAAATCCTTAAGAGAGTTTTTGGAGAAAATTAAAACTGTTAAACTTAGTCCTGCAGGACAATTCTGTCTAATAGTGGATTCCAGTGTGGGGATGTATGGACCTGGTCGACTTACCACACATTTTTATGATGTTGGAAGGGATGAGTATAGTATATTGTTCGATGAAGTAATTACTGCGGAGACGTTAGCAAACTACTTTTATCACTTATGGGCTTCTCTAAAATACCTTTTCCCTACATCAATTGACATAAATGAGTTCCCGAAAAGATTTGTAAATCATAGATCTGCTGTTTCAGAGATTCTCAAGCTAACAGAAGCAGGGTACAAAGTCCTTGCAGAAGTTAAGGGTAAATGGGCTAGGTCTGTTAAACCTTTTGTTGGCAAGGGTAAAGTAGTATGTACGGAATCTAACCCTCTTTGCGTTACATTCACGCTAGAAACTGATGATGGAAAGAAAGTCAAAGTCGGTGGAAGAGTTGGTCAACTGCATGATGTTGAAGCAGACCACATAACCCTCTTCTTAGAGAAAATATAGAGAGGATAGATGAGCCGGGTTTTAATGTTTCTTCAGGTTTAATGCTTTCGCAAAGTCTTCTCTTACCCTAACTCCTTCTACAGGATTTCTAAGTATCCCTATGCCTTCGATCTCAGCTTCTATTAGATCCCCTGGATAAATAGGACCAGCTGGTGGGCTTCCACTAGTTATAATATCTCCTGGATTAAGAGTTATAAACGTAGAGATAAAGGAAATTATTTCATTGAATTTGAATCTCATATATTTAGTAGAAGATTGTGATTCTATCCTACCATTTCTCCTTCTAACCATTTTTAAGTCTGACACATCCTTAAGCTCATCTCTAGTTACTACTATAGGTCCCATAGGAGCGAAAGTATCTATGGATTTAGCCCATTGCTGTAGTTCTCTGGTCAATAACTCTATATCATGCGCTGTAATATCATTGAATATAGTGAACCCAAAGATGTAATTCCATGCTTCATCTTCGGTAACATTTTTACATCTTTTTGAGATTATGCATGCAAGCTCATATTCATGGTATACTTCTCCATAATTTTCAGGTATCATTATGGGATCCATGTGTCCGATGATCGCAGAAGGAGCCTTAAGAAAGATCTGAGGTACTGGTAGATATTGCAAACCGAGGATTCTTCTATAATCTTCGAAATTGAGACCTGTGCAAATTATTTTTGAAGGATTTGTTATAGGTGGAAGAAATTTAATTTCCTTAAGATCCCATAATCCTGAATGGATTCTTCCTTTTAGGGCTTCATCCTCTATCTCTTTCGCAATATTAATAGCTTCATGATATTGAATGAAAAGTTTTAAATCAGTAAACGTATCCTTGGGTATGAGGCGCTCTTTCAAAAATCTATATGCGTTAATTCTTAGATCTATGACTTTGTTTTCTTCAGGCATTAGTAATCCTAGACGAGGTTCTCCACCAATGCTGAATGCAAGTATCCTCATATCTCTAAGCCTACGGGACTTTTATTTTAAAGACTTTTTCAGCTGTTTTATAGAGGAACGAATCCCTCTGCTCATTGTTTAGATTCATGGCGTTTACTTTAGCTAGCTCTATTGGAGTATTTGACGGTAAGTCTGTCCCGAACATTACTTTATCCGCTCCAAGCTTCTCGATAAAGAATTGTATATCTTCCATATTGCTCCACGATGTTTCTAGATAGATATTTTTGTAGTTTCTCGCCATTAAAAAAGCATCAACTGCTGAGAATACGAATCCTGCGTGAGCGAGTACTATTCTTAAGTCTGGATACATTTCAGCATAATAAGATACGTGTGCTGGTGAAGCAAAGGGTTGACCTAGCCCGCTGTGAATCATTAAGGGGACTTCAAGCTCATCCGCGGTTTGAAATATCATTGCTGCATCTTTTGTCATTAGATTTACAGCATGACCTATCGTGTGTAGTTTAACGCCTATGAATCCATAATCTTTAATCCATTTCCTTACTTGACTCTTCCATTCATCTGGTTCCACCACATGCGGATTAATACTTACGATTCCATATATTCTATTTTCGTATTTTCTGGATAACTCATAAATCTTATTCAGAACATGTATTGGAGGCTGTGGAAATGCTCCTGGAAACGGTTGAACTATCATAGCTGAGAAACTATAATCATTTAGAGTTTTGACTACTTGTTCTTCTGTAACGTTTAAGTCAAATACTCTACATTCCCCTAGGTGGAAATGGGTATCCACAATCTTTATATCCCTAGAACGATTAATCATGGAATAATCATATGTTAAGAGACATAAAGATTTAAAATATTTTTCTTACTAACCTGGCTTATTAAAATTTTAGGAAGTTGATGAAGTGATGCAACTATGGTGTCGTATTTAAGAGTATATGGTTTCTCCTGTGTCCGGATGGAATAAATATATTTTCTCAGGGTTCAGCGTTAACATGATCTTTGATTCTTCAGTTGAAGTGAGCTTTTTCTTTACTATAGCTCTGAGTAGGATGCTGTTAACCTCTACCGATATGAGTGTTTCGGAGCCGATAGTCTGCGTTAAAACCAGTTTACCGACTATGGTATTTTCAGATGGTGGCCCCATATGTAGATCTATATCTCTAGGTTTGATCCCAACTATGACTTCACCTTTTCTAAGCTTCTCAATAGCCGTTTTTGACAACTTTTTCTTTATCTTTAATATTCCCTCAATATCAATTTCAACTACTTCTTTGTCGATTTCTTTGATAGCTCCTCTAAATATGTTTAAGGCAGGAATGCTGACGTATTCTGCTATATCTATCGATTGTGGCCGCAGATATACCTCGGGCGGGGTCCCCGTCTGCCGAATGTTTCCATGCAAGAGTATTGATACTCTATCACCTATAGCCATCGCGTCTATTGGATCATGAGTAGAATAAATTACGGTTGTCTTCAATTCTCTTTGAAGCTTCTTTAACCAGCTTCTCATATTTTCTTGGATTTTTGCATCTAAATTTCTGAGAGGTTCATCCAGGAGAAGTATCTTCGGATTCCTAACTAGAGCTCTAGCTAATGCAACTCTCTGATATTCTCCACCACTATATGTTGAGGGCTGTCTATTAAGTAAATGTTTTATACCAAGTAATTCTGCCACTTCATGTACTTTCTTCTCTATTTGGTCTTTCGGCAACTTCTGTATCTTTAACGGAAATGCAATATTCTCGAATCCTGTTCTATCAGGATATATTGGCGGTATCTCAAAAACCATTCCAATATTTCTTTGACTTGGAGGCAGATTAGTTATGTCTTTTCCTTCAAGGAGTATGCTGCCTTCATCTGGTGTAATGAGACCTGCTAGAATCTTCAATAAAGTTGTCTTACCAGCTCCTGGAGGTCCTGCGATTGCAAATATTTCTCCTTCCTTTACTTCGAAAGAAATATTGTTCAAAGCTATTTTCTCTCCAAACTTCTTTGAAATATTCTTTATTTCTAAATACTCCATGTTCTCACCTCATAGAATTCTTTGTTCCGTTTCCGCATCAAAGAGAAAAATTTTATCTAAAGGTATTCTAACATATACGTTATCTCCTTCATGAAGGTCTGTTCTCAGTGGAGTTAATGCTCTTATGTATTCATCATTCATTTTTACATATATTTCCATCTTCTCTCCCATCACTTCTACGAATTCTATTTTGCCAATAATATTGTATCCCTGCATATGTTGTTTAGCTATTTCTACCTCTTCAGGTCTTATCCCAATTAACAGTTCTCTCCCAACATGCTTACCTAGAATATCGTCGTAAAGTTTTCTCTCCACTTGTATTTTCGCTTCTTTATCCTTAATCAATATTGAAAACTTATCATTTTCGATTGTTAACTTTGAACTAAGAAGGTTTATTGTTGGGCTTCCTATGAATCTTGCTATGAAAACATTTTTTGGGCTTTCATATATCTCACTTGGAGTACCGATCTGCAGTATTTTACCAGCATTCATAACAGCGATCCTGTCAGACATCATCATTGCTTCAAGCTGATCGTGAGTAACATAAAGTATCGTTATTCTGAGTTCTTTTTGTAACCTTCTCAATTCCCGTCTCATTGCTTCTTTAACCTTAGCGTCGACCAAGGTTAATGGCTCATCTAGGAGCAGTATCTCCGGTTCAACTATTATGCTTCTACCAATAGCTATTCTCTGTTTTTCACTTAATCCTAACCTTCCAGCTACTTTACGGAGGCTATCTTTCAGATTTAGTGTTTCCGCAATCTCTAAGACTTTCTTTTTAATTTCTTCCTTCGGAGTTTTCCTTACTTTAAGACCGAAGGCCAAATTATCATAGACAGTCATATGTGGAAAGACTGCGAATTCTTGAAAGACTAAGCTAATGCCTCTCTCTTGAGGTAATAACTTCGTTACATCTCTGTCTTTTATAATTATTCTGCCTTCATCTGGAGTTTCAAGACCTGCTATGCATCTCAATGTTGTTGTCTTTCCACATCCACTCGGACCGAGAAGTGAGAAAAACTCTCCTTCCATAATATCAAAGGATACGTGATCTACAGCTACTAGGTCTCCGAATCTTTTTGTAAGATTCTCTACGATAAGTTTCTTCATCATCTCACCATTCCAAAAGTAAACGCTGTTACAAGATGTTTTTGTATAAGATATCCTATCACTACCGGGATTAAAGAACTTAGGATTCCTAATGCTGCCTGTGGACCGTAGAGTTGTCCTACTGCACCCACATACTTACTTATATGGACTGGTAGAGTAACGGCTTGAACATTGGTTAGAACGAGAGCAAAAAGTAGTTCAGCCCAATTCAGTAAAAATATGAAGAGTCCTGATACCACAAGACCGCTTTTAACTATTGGCAATGTAACTTTAAAGACTACTTGAATATGCGTAGCACCCTCTAGTAACGCAGCCTGCTCCCACTCTACAGGTACTTGATCGATAAATCCTTTAAGAATCCATATCCCATAAGTTACTGTAACTGCAGAGTATAGCATTATCAGTCCAAGATGACTATCTAGAAGTTTAAGATTCGCATAGTATACCATTATCGGAGTTACAAAAGTTGCTGGTGGTAGCATTCTAGTTAATAAGGTAAAGAATAGAGAGAATGGTCCTGGGCTATTGTACCTGCTTGCACCGTATGCTGTGAAAAATCCTATTATTACTGCGAGAACAGTTGATGCACCGACAACTAGTAAGCTATTAATGAATGGTAGTGTAACGGGGTCGACTAATGCTGTTGCACCCATCATACCGATAATCTGCTTCGGTTCAAATACCAATATAAAGTTCATAATCGTAGGCTCTTTAGGGAAAAAGTATGCAACTCTCCACTCTGGATAAGACTTGAAAGCTAGGGTAAACATCCAAAGTACAGGTATCAATATCCATGCTAGGAAAGCTATTATAACAATATACCTTAAGAATTTGCTGATTATTCTTTTAGTCATGTTCTAACCCCTCGCTCAAAAGAATACCAAATGAATGTTCTTATTATAATAGCTAGAATAACTAGCACTATTAGCGAGAGAGCCGCAGCGTACGAGATATCATGATACTCTATGGCTACTCTATAAATATAGAGTGATAATGTTTCAGTCGATGTTCCAGGTCCACCGCCAGTCATTACGTAAGCTATATCGAAGACCTTGAACGCCTCAAGTGCCCTAAGCACGACAGCTATCAATACTAGTGGTCTTATCAAAGGTAATTGTATCTTCCAAAATATTGTTCTAGTCGAGGCTCCAAGTACTTGAGCCGCCTCTATAAGCCTTTTTGACACAGCTGATAATCCTGAATACATTATTAAGAATATAAATGGAGTCCACTGCCAAATATCAGCTATAACTAAAGATATGAATGCTGTTGTTGAAGATAAGAACCAGTGTATATTTTGTGCTGCATCTCCTAAGATAATCTTGAGAAAGATGTTGTTCATTGGTCCATAGTCTTGGAAGAATAGATAAAATATTAAAGCAACCACAACCCAGGGTAACATCAATGGGTAAATTATTAATGATAGAGAAATTTTCTTTCCTTTAAATTCCTCGATCATGAAATATGCAAGCACTAATCCTAACACAAACTCTATGCTGACGACTATTATTACAAATGCTGTAGTTCGTCCAAGAGCAGCTAAGAACCGTGAATCCTGCAAAGCTCTAGAAAAATTATTGAGTCCCGCAAAAGGTGCTTGCCACCAGTCTACTCCCGCAGCTGGGTTCCATGAGAGAAAAGCTAAGTAGATCATTAAAGCGAAAGGGATTATTAGTGTAGCATAAAGTAGGATATTCAGTGGTATGTTTGCTAAGTAAACTATAACCTTCGGAGGCTTACTTCTCAAGAATACTCAACTCCATTACCTTCCACATTAATATTATACTCTATACAAAAATAAATAAAGTGGAGGTTTTAAAGTTTACATATATCCTTTAGCTTTCCAAGCTTCTTTCACATCTGCTGGGAATAGATTAGCCAAAGCTTTCCATGCCTCAAGCTGCGAATCCACCCCATACTTCTTGGTTATAGAATCCCAGTCAGCTGCAGTTTCTGACAAAGCATCTTCAGGATCCTTCGTTCCAGCCATGACAGCGTTAACATTTACTGTTAATTTTCCAAGGTATTCTGGTCCACCTCTAATCAGTAGGTCTGGGAAAGATATTTCAAGACTCTTCATGTATGCATCAACAAACTCGGATCCATACCCTTCTTCAAAGGCGGGGCGATACTTTGGATCAGTGAACCAGCATCTTCTAAACAGGTCTAGTATGACTCCTGTCAAGATTACGTCTTTCCCTATGTCTGGGCTAGTAGCGAACTGGAAGAATAAATACGTAAGTTCTGGATTCTTAGCATAATTTGATATGACCGCAACCCAGTTAACTGGGTTGGGCGCTGCCCTAACTACTTTCTTAACTCCTCCGATGTTTACTTCAACGCCAGGGAGAACTGCGGAGCCTGCTACGTCTTTAACTAATGCAGTTGGTCTATGAGCTTCTTTTGATAGAGAAGGCCATGCAGCAGTGAATACTGTTTCTCCTTTAACAAATTTATCATACAAGTCTGCCCATGATGCTGTTACTGCTTCGGGAGGCATGTAAGGTTTAAGTCTAAGCATAACGTCGAAGGCGTATCTCCCCTCAGACGTATCAATCTTTGGATCCATCGTCTTAAGATCAAACAGTATTCCTCCAGCTTCAATGAAGATGTTTAACCAGGTGATGTAGGCAGCGAATCTTGGCTCAGCATAAAAGTATGCTCCCCAGACTTTTCCACCGCTTGGAGCAGTTAAGTTTAGTTTCGTAAAGAATTCAGCCATCTTTATTAATTCTTCCCAAGTATCAGGTAGCTTTAACTCTATTCCGTATTCTGACTTGAATTGGTCTTTGAGTTTTGGATCAGTGAGGAGGTCTCTCCTGTATGATAATGTGAATACATCAGAATCGAATACCAGCGCATATCTCTTTCCCTTGTACAGAGTTGTATAAGATGCTAGAGGCTCTATTGGAGCTATATCTCCCGTGTAGCCTGGATCATATTTTGAGAAAAAGTCATCTATAGGTCTAGCTAGACCTGATTCAACTATATCCCCAAGCCAAGTGCTGAATATAGTAACTGCATCAAACGTCCCAGCTTTCGTAACTGCTTCACTCATTGCCTTAGTATATACATCGGGTTCCTGCCCTAAAGTTATCAATTCAACCTTGATTTCTGGAACATATTCGCTCCATAACTCGATAGCTTTCTCTAGATTTGCTCGGGACCCAGCTACATGTAATATTCTTATAGTATCTCCTGGCTTAGCTACACCTTTTGCGAGCAAATCTCTCACACCGTTTATGGCTCTTTGAGCTACCATGTCTATACCGACCGGGGTAGTAGTGACAGTGACGGGAGCAGTCGCAGTCACAGTCTTAGTTACTTCTCTTGTAAATGTTGTAGTCACGGTCTTCTCTGCTACGACTTCAGGCTTAAGTAACCATGCTCCTGCTGCGCCGACTACTATTCCTAAAATTCCTGCTCCAATCGAAGCGGATATAAATCTTCTTCTAGATATTTTACTTTCGGTTTTTTCAGACATCACAATATTTTTTGAAGTAGGCGTAATTAAATTTTAACACTCAATATTACTATTGCATCATAATATGATGAATTAAGAATAGAATATAAATAGCCATAGGCTCTAATAAAATGATAGTTATGGTTAAAGGTAGAGGTTACGTATTTAAAAAATCTGGAGAAGAACCAAGTCTAGAAGTAATAGATTTTCCAGACCCCCATCATGATGAAGTCTTATTGAAGACTAAAGCTGTTGGAGTATGCCATACCGATTTAGCGACAATAGATGGTGAATTCCCTCCTCCACCTAAGATGCCGACTATTCTTGGACACGAAATAGCTGGAGAAGTTTATGCAGTTGGAGAAGAAGTCAAAGACGTGAAAGTAGGTGATAGAGTTGTCCTATCTTGGCTATGGTATACTTGTGGAAAATGTGAATTCTGTATAAGTGGAAGAGAACAATTATGTGTTAACCTGATTGAGACTGGAAGGCATGTATATGGAGGATATGCTGAATATGTATTGGCGAAAGCAAGTCATGTTATAAAGATACCCAACGGGGTACCGTGGGAGTATGCGCCATCTGCTACAGATGCTATAGCTACGCCATTCAAAGGGTTACGGCTTGCCAATGCGAAGGAGGGAGACTTAGTAGTCGTCTGGGGAGTAGGAGGACTAGGCTTTAATGGAATTCAAGTAGCTAAAGCGAAAGGATGCACGGTTGTAGCGGTTGGGAGAAGTAAGAAAAAATTGGAGAAAGCGAAAGAAGTTGGAGCAGACTATATTGTTAGCACTTTAGAGGAAGACCCTGTAAAATTCATTAAAGGATTAGGAGGAGCAGATATAGTATTGGCGTTAGCTACATCTCCTGACCCTACCCCATATGAGCAAGGATTCTATTCTTTAAAGAAAGGTGGAATACTAGTATTGCTAGGTTATCCACCAGGAAAACTATGTTTACCAGTCATTGAATGGGGTCTTGACGAGAAATGGGTTATAGCTTCATTAGCTTTCACAAGATATGACATCACAGAGAGCTTAAGGATGATAGCAGAAGGTAAAGTGAAACCCGTAATTGAAACATTTAACTTCGAAGAGTTCCCGAAAGCATTAGATAAACTAAGAAAAGGTGAAGTACTAGGTAGACCTACATTGATCTACAAGTAACCCTCACCAATCTTTTTCAAGTGAAAGTAGTATATCATATCAATAAATATTAGGTGAAACATAATAGGAACATGTCCACCGATAACCTACATGTAATTTGTCTCGGAGAGATATTGGTACAATTTAATGCAGTAACCCCTGGACCACTAAGACATGTTACATATTTTGAAAAACATGCTGCAGGCTCGGAAGCAAATGTTGCAGTTTGTGTTAAGAGGCAGGGTCTATCATCCGGTTTCGTCACAAAATTAGGCAGTGATGAATTTGGAAAATTTCTTTATAATTGGCTTAGGGGGGAAGGTGTAGATGTTTCTCAGATAAAGTTTGATCCCGAAGGTTTTACGGGGATATACTTTATACAGAGAGGTTTTCCGGTTCCTGGAAGAAGTTCAGTCATATACTATCGTAGAGGTTCTGCTGCAAGCAAGATAACGGAATCTGATATAGTTGAAGAATACTTTAGTAGAGCACTCATACTCCACTTAAGCGGAATAACACCTGCTCTAAGTGAATCAGTTCTTAGAGCATCATTGAAAGCTATAGATATAGTTAAAAAGAATGAAGCCAAATTATCTTTCGATACAAATATTAGACCTCCTCTTTGGAAGAGCATGGAAGATGCAAGGAAAACACTTTTACCTATTGTCGAGAAGTCAGATATATTGTTCACCGACATAGATGATTCAAAAATACTCATAGGAGAATCGGATATTAAGAAAATTATACAACACTATCTTTCAATCGGAATTGAAGTGGTAGTCCTTAAGCTTGGACCGAAAGGAGCCATCGCTGCAACAAAATCAAGTTACTGCGAAGTAAACGGGTATCAAGTAAATGTTATCGACCCGATAGGAGCAGGAGATGCTTTAGCTGGAACCTTCCTAACCGGCTTATTGAAAGGCTACACTATTGAAAAATCACTTCGTAGAGCTATCGCTGCAGGTACATTAGTAGTAACGGTAAGGGGGGACCAAGAGAATCTACCAACCGAAGATGAGATAGAAGCATTCTTAAAATACTATTCAGGCAAGCAAGACTAAGGGAAAGAAAAGTTTTAGCCCGGGCCGGATTCGAACCGGCGTCCCCGGGTTTCTTCTCATGCGGCCAATGATCCAAAGCCCGGGATCCCTTACCCCGTTAAGGTCCGACCAGCATGGTTTGGCCGCTAGACGACCGGGCTTCCATGATCATTTTAGAATATACTGGTTTTTGTAGTTTTTGCACATCCTATTTTAACTTCTCCAATCTATAAAAATCGTTGTTTGATGTTTAAGCATACGTTTTTATTGCTTAAATTAATCGGAGGATACAGAAATAGAAAATAGAGAAGGAAGGGGGCTATCTTGGTAGCCCTAGCACCCACAGACAAGCAATAACGAGCCATGCATCAGATCCCCCTTCGCCTCAATAGATTAATCAGCTGCCTCAGTATAATTCTTTGTTCTCTTAACGTTGCTTAGCATCTTTAATAATTCTTTGATAAAAAATATCTGAAGTTAATGGATTGCTGTACTTTGCTGCTTTTCTGTTACATTTCTTCACATTGCTTTGCCTACCCTTCTCTAAATGGATACCTAGATAGTTTATACTTTTATTTATCGATGTAAATCCAAGACGGAACCTAAGATACGTCAGTAATCTTACTAGCTCAATCAATCCATTAACATCGTCTCTGTCTAGACCAAGAGCTTCAGCAACTTCCTCCAATCTTGGTATAATTTTAGTAGCCTTCTCAACAATCTTTAACTGCCCCTCATATTCCTTGATATCACTTAAAACATCTACACCAGCTTCTCGCATTCTCTGAAGACTCCTATATATCATCTGCCCCCTCATAAGCAACGGCCTCAACTCAACATCAACAACAGTCAATTCCTTAAAGTACTTATGAGTATTCCCCTTAATCAATGATAATTCATATGCTTTCCACAACAGGTATACCTCGCTCTTATCTGTCTTAGATAGTCTACATAGGATGATGGGGAAGAAGGTGTCGACAGGATAGCTGTGTAATGGTACCTCTGTAATCCTCCTTGGAATCTTGCTGAAAACCTTCAATACCTTCTTCGTCCAACCTTCCCATCTGCTGAACCATCATTAAAACATTGTATGCCAGCAAATATACAACGACTATGCTTACAGGTAGTACAATTATCAAGGATGTAGGTAAAGAGAGTAGATATCTTCTAGATGTGAAGAGCTGTCCAAGATGTAGGCTACCGTTGAGATCAAGACCCAGAAGTAGGAGAAAGAATAGGATAGAGCGTTTATGAGTATCTCAGCTATATCTCTCAAATAGAAGTAGTCTAGGTGGCCTCTAGTTTGTAGAGTTTTTGATGAGGCTGAAGTTCAATATTTAAGAGTTTGACGAATAGAAGCTTATTAAAGAATGTCTAGACGGTAGAGAAGTTTAGGTAATAGTCTCGAGAAATGGACTGAAGGCTTACTCATTATTTCATTGAAGAATATGAGGCTATGGCCTTAAGGAGGATAGGAGAGTAGTGTTGAGGGTTAGAGATTTAAATAGATCTATGTTATTGGTTATTCGGGCATGAGTACTGATTCGCTTTCTTCAGCTATCTCGATTCTAGAAGATTTTGAGAAGAAGATTGATGAGATATTGTCTGTTAGTGAAGATTTTAAGAAGAAGATCTTGGAAGCAGCGGAAGATGAAGCACGTAGGATTAGGGAGAAGATAGTCTCTGAGGTTAGGATTGAGCTTGAGAATCTACTAAAGAATGTTGAGATGGAGGTTAGCAGAGAAGCTGAAGAATTGCTTAGGAAAGCTGAGGAAGAAGCTAAGAAGATTAGAGAAAAGTTCCATGGACAGATAGACCAGATAGTAAGTAACGTCTTAAAACTTGTATTTGAAGGAGAGAAATAGGATGTCAGCTACGAAGCTTAGCAGCCTCTACTCGATAGTCCGCTCCTATGCTTTGAAGGGGATGCTCCTCGAATACTCAACCTATGAAGACTTATCCAACTCAAAGAACCTGGAAGAAATGATTGATAGACTGAGGACAACAATATACAGTGTTGTGCTAGTTGAGTCTCCTAAACCATTGAATGCGGAAAGCCTTGAAAAAATCTTCCAAACAAATCTAATAGATGTAGAATACTCTCTTATCAAGTATGTGCCTAAAGCAAGATTTCTTGAATCATATTTTCTCAGACACTTGTATCGAAACGTCAAGACTATACTTAAAGCTAGAGCTGTCGGAACACCATATGAGGAAATAGCTAGAAAAATAAATCTCAGAGCTGAAGAATATCTTAAGATTAGAGACTTGGTTGTTAAAGCATTAGCTGAAAAAGACTTAGAAAGTACAGTTGAGACGCTTAGAGGCACCCCTTTCTATAAAGACGTCCAAGACGCCTTAGAGATTTACCTGCGAGAAAAAGACCCTCTAATATTTGAGACATTCTTGGATCGATCATTCTATGAACGATTACTTAGTTCTCTTAAGAAAATGAAGAGAGATGAGAGAAAACCTCTTCAATCATTGCTAGCATACGATGTTGATGGATACATTATAACAGCAGTGTTAAGATCTAGGGTCTGGAACCTAACCCCTGCTGAAGCAAGAAAGTTTATGCTATCTTCTGGGATAAAGATAAATGGAAAAAAGATTGAGAAGATGATTCAAGCAGCAAGTATCGAGGAAATTCTTTCAGAATTAAAAGATACAATATATGAAGATGTTCTAAAGAATATTGATGCATCCAATATGCTAAGAACAATCGCATTTATAGAATCCTGGTTTAAGGATGAAGTAATAAAGAAAGCGAGGAAAGCTTTCCTACAAGAAATATTCAAGCTTGCAGTAATCTACTCATTTATAAAGCTTAAAGAAGTAGAAGTAAGAAACCTCTCAGGAATTGCTTTTGGAATAGAGTATGGACTAACATCTTCGCAAATACTTGAGAATGTTAGGAGAACGGTCTGAGATAATTTTCATTTTCCATAAATACAGATATGAGGAAGAGAATATATAAAATAGTTGTATGCAAGAACTGTGGCCACTTACAGATAACCTTCGCAGAACATAGTTGTAAGTGTTTTAGATGTAGTGTGAACATAGATATTGATAGTAGCACAGTCATATTCAGAACAGATAATCCATCTAAGGCTAGAGAGAAACTTCTTAATCTTAAATCTACAAAACCAGTGGGATTCAAGAAGCTAAAGTAATATAGAAAAACATCGATTCAGCATGTTTTCTTTAACACTTACTGTTAATAATGCATAGTAAAACTTATTGTGTACCCGTGAAATATCATTATAGGACACAGCATGTTGCTAGGAGCTCATGTCTCAATCTCTGGAACGATAGATAAAGCAGTTGATAGAGCACGTGACTTAAGGTGCACAACTTTCCAGATATTTACAAGGAATCCGAGAGGTTGGAAAGCTAAGAAGCTTAGTGATGAAGAGGTTGAAGAATTCAGGAAGAAGATGAAAGAATACAATTACAATATTGCTGTTTCTCACATGCCTTACCTACCCAATATTTCATCTCCCATACTGCAGACTTTTAGAAAATCTGTCTCATCACTCATACAAGAACTGGAGAGAAGTGGGGAACTTGGATTAAACTATCTAGTTGTACATATTGGGAGTCATTTAGGTAAAGGATTAGATGCTGGAATCAAGAAAGCAGCTGAAGCTGTTAATACTGCTCTAAGTAAAGTAGACAATGATGTAATGATTCTGCTTGAGAACATGGCTGGTCAGAGAAATAGTGTAGGCTCCAGGTTTGAAGACATAAAGAGAATACTGAATTTGATAGAATATCCTGATAGAGTTGGAGTATGCATAGATACATGTCATGCATTTGCTGCAGGATATGATCTCAGGACTAGGGAAGCTATAGAGAATACTCTTAGAGACTTCGATGAGATAATAGGTTTAAGACTACTGAAAGTAGTGCACATTAATGATTCGAAGGGAGATCTTGGAAGCCACCTTGACAGACATGAACACATAGGAATGGGTAAAATAGGTGAAAATGGATTCAAAGAATTATTCCACAATCCTCACATTAGAAATCTACCGTTAATCCTCGAGACACCAGTGGATTCTAGGGGGAACTTTGCAACAAACCTTGCTAAATGTAGAGAACTATACCTATAAATTTTTGGGAGATCGAAGAGAAGAGATACATGAAGAGTATTACAAAGTTTATCAATAAATTGTTAAAGAGAATATTCTCAGCTGAATTCATCAAGTTCAACATCGTTGGTGGAATTGGGGTTGTGGTCAATATGGCTGCATATATTTTTCTCAAAGATTGGCTCTCATTACATTATATGATTTCAGGAGGACTAGCTACGGAGATATCTATTATTAATAATTTCATTTTTAATGATTTGTGGACTTTCCGAAATAGGAATATGAAGATGAATCTCCCCTCCAGAATCTTCATCTTCCATCTCTCACGTCTTCTAGGAATGGGTGTAACGCTTGGAACATTATACATCCTAGTTGACATCTTCAGGGTTAACGAGCTGTTAGCTTACCTAATTGCTGTAGGCTTAGGAGTGCTAGCAAACTTCTATACAAGCGATGTCTATGTATGGTCTCAGAAATAGATGTTTTCTGGATATATGCTTTCTTGACTGTTTCTGTTAAGAGTGGCAGTACACCCAGTCTATCCAATGATAAAGCTATTAGATAGCCTATGATCGATCCAGGAACTGAGCTCGCAGCCCATCCAGCCCAGAAGACTGGTAGAAGATTGAGAACACCTTGTTCTTTTAACATTCCAACTAGTCTTACATCCCCTATTAGAGGTGCGAAGATTAGTAGAGAGAATGTTCCACCTATCAAGACTGTACCAACTGGTTCGAGGAAAGCTGCAGAATATTTCACGAATCTATTCTTTGCTTTTCTAGTTACCATGTATCCAAGTCCTACGAGTATTGCTCCAGGTATTCCTCCTGGGAAAGCGTACAGTGTCCCTATTCCTAGCATGTTTCTAATAGTTCCAATGAATATTGCTGCTACTGCTCCCCACCATGGTCCAATTGTTATGCCGCTTAATACGTTTACGAAGTGTTGAGTTGGATAAGCTTTCGTTGTAATAAAATGGAACCATAAAAATGGTGCCAAGGATACTCCAAGCGCAGTGTATACGGCCAGCAGAGCTATCTTCTTATTATCCATCATCTTGAACGAATTGTTTAACTTCCTTATAAGGAATCATATAAGCACCTTATACAGATTTTTCAACGCATTAATCAAGATTCAATAATTCATGTTAACAGTAAATATTCCATAATGTCTTTTCGGAATCTAGATCAACTAACTTCGTCTTGAAAAATTAATCGCAATATTCTTAGATTAGTCTAGAGAAAATATCTTATGGGTAGAGATGATGATGAAGAAGAGAGTAATCGTTATGGGTGCTGCTGGAAGAGATTTCCATAATTTTAATATGTATTTTAGAGAAAACCCGTATTATGAGGTTGTAGCTTTTACGGCTGCTCAGATACCTGGGGTAAGTGGTAGAATATATCCACCAGAACTCGCTGGAGAAAACTATCCACATGGAATACCAATCTATCCTGAGGAAATGTTGAACGAGCTAATTATGAAGTATGATGTAGATTTAGTTGTTCTATCCTATAGTGATTTAACACATGAAGAAGTAATGCATAAAGCATCACAAGTGCTCGCTGCTGGAGCAGATTTTATGCTTCTAGGTTCTAAAAGCACTATGATCGAATCGGATAAACCAGTAATAGCGGTTACCGCTGTGAGAACAGGTGCTGGTAAGAGTACAGTCACTCGGAGAATAGCTTCAATACTGAAGAAAAACAATGTAAAATTCAACATCGTGAGACATCCTATGCCATATAGTAGACTGCTAAAGTACAAGGTTCAGAGGTTTGCTTCATTCGAGGACTTAGACAAATATGAATGTACTATAGAAGAGAGAGAAGAATATGAACCACACTTGGAGATGGGGAATACAGTGTATGCTGGCGTTGATTATAGAGAGGTTTTAAGAGAAGCATCAAAAGATGCTGACCTAATATTGTGGGATGGTGGAAATAACGACTTCCCATTCTTTAAACCAGCTATGATGGTGACAGTTGCTGATGCTCTTAGACCAGGACAGGAATATTCAACGTATCCAGGTGAAGTAAATGTAAGGATGGCTGATGTAGTGATAATCAACAAAGTCAATTCAGCAAGCCTGGAAAATGTAAAGATAATAGAGGAGAATGTTAGAAGACTGAATCAACGTGCTCTCATAATTAAGGCATCTTCTAAACTTTATGTGTCTAATCCTGAAGTTATTTCAGGTAAAAAGGTTCTCGTCGTAGAGGATGGTCCAACTGTAACTCATGGGGGCATGAGCTACTCAATAGGATTGATTGCTGCAAAAACATACAATGCAAGAGAAATAGTTGACCCAAGAGACTATGCTGTCGGCTCCATTAAAGAAGCATATCAAACATATAAGCATCTAGGCCCAGTTCTTCCAGCCATGGGCTACACTAGAGAACAGATTAAAGAACTCGCAGAAACAATCAATAGTATAGAGTGCGACCTTATCATCCTAGGTACACCGATAGATTTAGGAAGACTGATAAACTTGAAGAAACCATACGTAAAGGTGAGATATGAGCTTGAAGAAATAGGTAAACCAGACCTTGAAGACGTATTAAGGAGATTTGGACTGTTAAAGAGTTGAAAAATATTTGGAAGAATTTCTTGGGAAGAAAACCTTACTGGTAGGAGAAGTCGGTACTGGTAAAACCTTATTCCTTGTAGAATTCTTAAAGTTTCTAGTAGAGAATGGTTACTCCAATGACGTCACGATCATTGATATGGCCCCCGTGCGAATCCAAGGAGTAGGCGGGTCGATGTCAGAATACACTGACCTAGTCCTATACGTTAGATATTTGAAGTCTGAGAAAGTTTGGGCACCTAGACTGTTGGGTAGAAACAAAGAAGAAGTCTTAAAATTCGCAGAAGAGAATAGAAGAAACATCGAGCCATTAATTACTACATATCTATCTAACCCGACTAGAATTCTCCTGGTAAATGATTTATCTATCTATCTTCATGCTGGTAACATCTCAAAGATCATGGAATTAATTGACGTAGCAGAGACATTCATGGCCACAGCATATGAAGGGAGGAGGCTGGAAGATGATAAAGGTTCAGGGATAACAGAGAAGGAAAGAAGATTGCTCAGTATACTCAAAGATAATGTGGATATCGTTAAGAAATTCTAACGAGATAAGTCACTGATATAGAGATATATTAAACAGCTTTGGAAAAACTATAATGGAGATGAAGATCCCTAGAGCTTTAACAATAGCAGGCTCAGATTCGGGTGGGGGTGCAGGTATCCAAGCCGACTTGAAGACTTTCGCAGCCTTAGGAGTACACGGTATGTCTGCAATAACCTCTATCACTGCTCAAAATACTAAGACTGTAACATTGATACATGATGTCCCCGTTGAAATGATTCGTGAACAGATAAGAGTAGTAGTTGAAGATATAGGTGTAGATTCTGTAAAGACTGGGATGCTTCATACAGTTGAGATCATCTCGGCGGTTGCAGATGAACTACGGAACATTAATGCACCGATAGTTGTAGATCCAGTTATGATTGCAAAGAGCGGTGCTAAACTATTAAGAGATGACTCTATCAATACTCTTATCGAGAAATTAATCCCCTTAGCTACTGTTGTTACACCTAATGTGAGAGAAGCTGAAGTACTGGCTAAGATGGAGATCAAGGATGTTAATGACCAGATGAAGGCTGCTGAAGAGATCGCATCGTTGGGACCTAAAGCTGTAGTCGTTAAGGGAGGACATATCGAAGGTTTAGAAGCTGTAGACATACTCTACTATCAAGGTGAATTTAGAAAATTCGTAGGAGAACGGTTGAATACAAAGAATACTCATGGAACTGGATGCACGTTTGCTTCAGCTATAGCCGCTCAATTAGCTAAAGGATACAATATACCGGAAGCTATTCAAACAGCTAAAGAATTCGTTACTTCTGCTATTAAATATGGGCTGAATATAGGTGGAGGCCATGGTCCAGTAAACCCGACAGGTAGGATCGTTAGAGAAGCTGAGAAATTCAGAGTATTAGAGAATCTAAGAGAAGCGATAAAAGTTATTGAAGAATCAGAGTGGATAGTAGAATTCATACCTGAATCCCAGAGTAATCTCGTAATGGCGATAGAGAACCCTGAAGGGTTAGATGATGTTGCAGGTATACCAGGTAGAATCGTTAAAGTAGGTGGTAGAGCTAAAGCTTCATCCCATCCATGGTTTAATTCATCAAAGCATGTAGCTTCTGCAGTAATAACAATGATGCAATATTATCCAAGTCTGAGATCAGCCATTAACATTAAGTATTCTGAGGAAATAATATCAGCTGCTAAGAAACTTCACTACGTCGTTAGTAGTTATGATAGGAGGGAAGAACCACCTGAAATTAAGAACGTAGAAGGAAAGACGATACCCTGGGGAATTAAGACAGCGCTTGAGAAAATTGGATGGCGAACACCAGACTTGATTTATCATCTTGGAGATTGGGGTAAAGAACCAATGATATTATTATTCGGAGAAGACGCTTTAAGAGTCGTAGAAAAATTAAAGAAAATCAGTGAGTTTCTAAGAGGTTGAGATTCCTTCATTCAAGAATTAGCCCATCAATTATCATTACTCCACCCAGCGAACAACCAGTACACTGATGTTCTATAGATTTCTAGGGATCGCTTCCAAGTTTACTTCAAGTCTTTTTGCTAACTTAAGTAACTTATTCTGACACTTCCTTAGATAGATTCTATAATACTTTTCGGGAATATATATTCTAATCGTATCATCATCTTCTTCTATCTTGAATTCGGGAATATACCTATGTAGAAAGCTACTAATCTGTCTTACTGGCGTACTAGCTTCTTCTCTGAGCTTTTTTATTGGAACTACGAAGGTTCTCTCTCCGAAGACATATAATTCATATTTTGGTTCTCCTGACAGGAAATCTTTAACAATTACTGTTGGTCTAGCTAAGTCTGCCTTCTTTAACCCTGCTGGAACTTTGACAGTCATCTCTAAAGTGTATATTTCCGATACTTCTCCTTTATCCATGAATATTACTGTGTCTATGATTGATGGTAGAACTCCTACGTCTACTTTGTTAGCTATTCTCTGTATAGCGTCTATAGGCGTGGTTGCATGGATTACTCCAACCATCCCTATCCCTGCAAACCTAAGATCTATGAAGAGATCGAAATCTTCTGAACTTCTAATTTCATCAAAGATTGTGTAGTCTGGTCTACTAAGAAGGAGAACATCATGTAATTCATCTTCTCTAGAAGCAGACTTAGAATACTGGGTAATATCTGGGGAGACATGTAGATCTCTGGGGCTCTCGATAGTTTTAACAATCTTATTCATCTGTCTATAGTGTTCTGCTAATGATTGGGCGAAAGTTGATTTACCCATTCCAGGTGGACCGGCAACTAAGATTCCTTCTGCGTGAACCTCAAGTCTTTCAACTACTTCTCTAGGTAGGTTATAGTCTTTCAAATTCTTCTTCAGTATAGGTCTAACTACTGTAAGTTCAAACCCGTCTGAGAAAGGTGGTCTAGTAACAACTATTCTATAATCTCTAAGCTGGAAAATCTTTACACCTGGCTTATCGACTTCTATGAATGCATTTATTCCAAAAGATGAATAAGCTTCTTTCATTAAGTGAGCTATCAGAAGCTCTAGGTCTTCACGACTCATAGGTTTATCAGAGATCTCTTCTAGTCTCCACCTGCCTGGGACTCCCCTCTTAACTCTCGGTGGCAATCCCTCTTTTAAATGGATACTCATAACGTCTTCAGAGAACAGGTCATCTATCTTGAAGGGTGGCGGAGGCAGCTCGTAAAATACTTTAATACCTATAGATTGAGCTAGCCTAGCTGTTATAGGGTCGCATGTAACTAGATTCGCATTAAGCTTTCTCGCTTCTTCTAGGATGATTAACCTATCTTTCTCACCGTCTTTATCATATGAACCGCTATACGTTATCTCAACGTTATGCTGTCCACATGTGTATTCTAATTCTTCTAAGCCTCTTATAGCTAGGGTATCACCCATAGATGCTTGCTCTTCTATATTTGATAAGATTACTCTATGGATTACCAGCCTACCTTTGAGTAGCCCTTCTCTCACTAGATATGAGGCTGCCCTAAGCTGGATTGCGGAGAGATCGACTAGTGAAATCTGCTCCATCAATTATTCAACCGTTCTTTCCTGCCTTATCCCATAACCTACTACTTAATAAATACGACTGTCCATCCGTATAGAATTAACATGAACATGTAAAGGAGACTACCTTAGATAACTGTTTGAACCAGGTTAGTCTTTAGTCTTCTCAATTCTGTAACTGACGATGAATCTCTCATCTGTAACCTGTTCATAGTCTTGTAAAGATGCTTTATACTCATCTGTAACCCTCTGCATTTCATAGACAAAGTCTTCAAGATAATCTATAAACCCGCATGTATGACAGAGTGTTCCAGAAATCTCAGCCAGTAACTCTCCATTATCATTCATCTTTAGCATTTTAGCTTCTGCCACCGACTTTCTATACTTGTTATATTCTTCAATCGTTTTCTCAACTACTTCCTCCAACTCCATACCTATCATAACCTATTCGATGCTCATATTTTTAAGTATTCCCCAACATCAACATTATAAGAGAGAATTGGAAGAGAAGATAGCCGTCAAAGTTGAGAGATGCAAAGCCGAAGAAGTAAGAAGAAAACTACAATTGCTAAGGTTGATTGATAATGATTTCAAGCCTATGTTTGAAGGAGGTTATGTTTATTTTCCAGTGAAAACAGTCAATGGGTTAAATAGCTTACACAAAGAGTATTCAGTGGAAGTTGTTCAAGCGTTTTTTGAAAAGCGATTGAGGAAGCCGAAGAGCTTAAGAGAAGCTTTAGAGAAAATTCTTCCAAACGATCTTCACTCGTATATTCCATCATCGATAGACTTAGTTGGAGACATAGCCCTAATCACTATACCTGAGAAACTAGAAAGCTACAGTAGAGAGATTGGGACAGCTATAATTGATCTTTATCCGAGAGTTAAGACTGTACTTTCAAAACAGGGTGAAACAATTGGAGAATATCGGATAAGATTGTTTAATATAATCGCAGGCGGACCGGATACTGAGACGATTCACAGAGAGCACGGGTGTATGTATAAAGTGGATTTAATGAAAGCTTTTTTCAACTCTAGAATGAGTGGTGAAAGATTGAGAGTAGCTCTCCAAGTTAGAGATAAAGAAAATATTTTAGACATGTTTGCGGGTGTCGGCCCATTCTCAATTCTCATAGCAAAGAAGAATCCGACAGTAACTATTACAGCTATTGAGCTTAATCCAGATGCTTACAACTACCTTCTAACCAATATTTCATTGAATAAAGTTGAAGATAGAGTAAAGCCATATCTTGGAGATGCTAGACAAATCCTAGAAGATTTTAAACCAATATTTGACCGGATAATCATGGACCTCCCATTCAATTCATTGAATTTTCTCGACATAGCATTAAGCAAGCTAAAAAATCATGGAGTAATCCACTTATACCATGTTGAAAGTGGGGTTGACTCAATAGATAGAGCGAAGCTTAGAGTAACTAGGCTAGCGGAAGAGATTGGTCATAGAATAGAAATAACCTACTCACGGCAAGTACTAGAGGTAGCTCCTAGAAAATTCATTATAGCTTTAGACATAAAGAAGATAAGCTAAAACATTTAGACGCTTCCAAGATTCAGAGAGAAGACTAGTAGGCAAACGGCTAAGTAATTGTGAACAATAACCTTGATAGTTAATCTCTAGATGATAATCTATAACTGGATTGAGGATAATGATTTATACATGTTATCTCTATATTGTTTATGGAAGAGTTGAGGTAGGATGGGTGTAAAACTTGGAGACTTGATTCCTGAAGAAATTATTGAGAAGACGAGTTTGGAGGGTCTTAGAGGGAAGGTCATAGCTCTTGATGCATACAACATGCTTTACCAATTCATTACTATTATTCGTGGGCAAGACGGTAGACCATTAATGGATAGACATGGAAGAATTACAAGCCATTTAAGTGGATTATTCTTTAGAACTATAAATTTCCTGAAGGTAGGTATCAAACCCATCTTCGTCTATGATGGTAGACCACCAGAACTCAAGAAAGGGGAAATAGAGAAGAGAATGGAGAAGAGGACTGAAGCAGCTATGCTTTATCGTCAAGCATTGGAGGAAGGGAGAATTGAAGAGGCTAGAAAGTATGCTCAACAAGCAGCTGTACTCGACGAATTCATAGTTGAAAGCTCTAAGAAACTAATACGTTTAATGGGGTTGCCTGTAGTTCAAGCACCAAGTGAAGGTGAAGCTCAAGCAGCATATATAGCTTTGAGAGGAGATGCTTATGCTTCAGCATCCCAAGATATGGATTCACTACTATTCGGTTCACCTAGACTAGTTAGAAACCTCTCAATAGTTGGTAAAAGGAAGCTTCCAGGTAGAAAAGAGTATGTAGAAGTTGTCCCAGAAGTTATACATTTAGACAGACTCTTAAATGCTTTAAAGATAACTAGAGAACAGTTGATAGATATTGGTATCCTTGTGGGAACTGACTACTGGGAGGGAGTGAAAGGGATAGGTCCAAAGAAAGCTCTAAAACTAATTAAGGATTACGGGTCAGCAGAGAATGTTCTGAAAAACTTAAACATGAAAGCTGACGTAGATATACAAGAGATTAGGAATATTTTCTTAAAGCCAAATGTGACTAAATCGTATAAGATAGAATGGAGTGGACCTGATTATCAGGGCATTCAAGATATGTTATGTGGGGAGCATGATTTCTCAGTTGAGAGAGTTAAGAAAGCATTGAGTGAACTAGAGAATTTTATGAGAGGAGAACGTGGAAAAACAAGTTTAGATGAATGGTTCTAGTCAATCACGAAGACTGGGCAATATATGAATAGAGAATAGTATCGCTTGTCATGTTTTAGTAGTTAACTCAACTAGTTTTCTTTCCTCATCTAAGCTTATTACCCTTATCTTATCATGGATCTCCAACTTCATTAATACACTTCTAAGACTAGATAACGTAACCTCAATACCTCTCTTCCTCAATTCTTCTAGAATGTTTTCTTCTAATGCTTTCCCACCGCTTCTCTGAAGTATTTCTAACACTCTTGAAGATAATTCAGTTACGAGAATGAGGTGTTTCTTACTCAAAGCTCAACTCCCTTTTAGCCTATCATTGTTAACTGCTTCTCAGCATATCGTAAGACTTCTCTAACCCTCTCATATTCTCTCACCATTTGAGGTGATATGCTAGGTTTAACGATCTTCAATGCTTCTTCAAAATCTTCTTTAGTAACATATTCTGCCTCAATGTTCTTTCTTAGAGCGTTTAAAGCTGCTTCTCTACATAGAGACTCTAAGTCTGCTCCTGAGAACCCTTCAGTTCTAGCTGCTAGTTCTCTCAACTTTACGTCGGGGGCCAAAGGCATCTTCCTCGTATATATCTTTAGGATAGAGTATCTAGCCTTTTCATCTGGTGGAGGAACATAGATCAGTCTATCAAGTCTTCCAGGTCTCATAGCTGCTGGATCTATTAGGTCTGGTCTATTAGTTGCACCGATAACTATTACATCTGATAATTCTTCTACACCATCCATCTCTGATAGGAATTGGCTTGAGACTCTATTTGTTACACCTGAAGAATCGTCTACGAAGTCTTTCCTAGGTATGATAGACTCGATCTCATCAAAGAATATTATGCATGGAGCTGCTTGTCTCGCTTTCCTAAATATCTCTCTTATAGCTTTCTCAGACTCTCCAACCCATTTATTGAATATTTCAGGTCCCTTTACGCTTATAAAGTTGGCTTCAGATTCGGTAGCTATTGCTTTAGCTAGTAGTGTCTTACCACATCCAGGTGGACCGTAAAGAAGTATTCCTCTAGGAGGCTTAATACCGAATTTTTCAAATTTTTCAGGATATTTTAAAGGCCATTCAACAGCTTCTACAAGTCTCTGCTTTATTTCTTCTAGTCCGCCGACGTCTTCCCATCTAACGTTAGGTATCTCGACCTCAACCTCCCTCAAAGCTGTAGGCGTTATTTCTTTAAATGCATCTAGGAAGTCTTTCATTGTAACCACTAAGCTATCAAGTATCTCTGGAGATATGTGTTCTTCATTGAAGTCTATGCTTGGAAGTATCCTCCTAATTGCTTTCATTGCAGCTTCACGGCATAATGCTGCAAGGTCTGCTCCAGTATATCCTCTAGTCATCTCTGCAAGTCTATCAATGTTTACGTCTTCTGCGAGAGGCATACCTCGTGTATGTATTTGAAGGATCTCTCTTCTACCCTTCTTGTCAGGTATACCTATCTCTATCTCTCTATCGAATCTTCCAGGTCTCCTGAGAGCCGGGTCTAAAGCATTCGGTCTATTCGTGGCACCTATAACTATTACTTGACCTCTCGTTTCCAGTCCATCCATTAGAGCGAGTAGCTGAGCAACAACCCTCTTCTCTACTTCTCCTGTCACCTCACTCCTCTTAGGAGCTATAGCGTCAATCTCATCGATGAATACTATGCTTGGAGCTTCTTCTTCAGCTTTCCTAAATATCTCTCTAAGCCTCGCCTCAGTCTCTCCATAATATTTATTCATGATCTCCGGTCCATTGATCAATATGAAGTTTGCTTCCGCCTCCGTCGCTACAGCTTTAGCGAGTAGTGTCTTACCACATCCAGGTGGACCATACAATAGGACACCTTTCGGAGGCTCTATTCCAAGTTTCTGGAATAATTCAGGATATCTAAGAGGTAATTCTATCATTTCTCTAATTCTCTGTATCTGTTCTTGCAGTCCTCCAATGTCTTCATATGTAACGCTTGTTCTGAATGCTTTTTCTTGTATGATTTTGCTGTGGATTACGAGTTTAGTCTTGGGTGTGATCTTAACTATTCCAGTAGGTCTAGTTTGAACGACTGCGAAAGTGAATAAGTTCCCGAAGAATAATACTGGGACTATATTCTTCTGCACGAGAGGATACTCTATAAGTCTACTCTTAACAAGTCTAGTAAAGTTTTCATCAGGTTTAACAGTTGTATTAACAGGTGCAAGGACTACTAGTTGTGCCTCCTTAACCTCGGCTTTACGTACTATTACCCAATCATTTAATGCTACTCCAGCATTGCTCCGAATGTATCCATCAATTCTAATAACATCTTTCTCATCTTCAAGATATCCAAGCCAGAGGGTTGCAGCTGCAATCTTCTTCCCCCTGATCTCAACCATATCTCCTGTCTGGAAGCCTGCGCTAGCTCCTACTTCTCTATCAATTCTAGCTATACCGTATCCGACATCTCTCTGTCTAGCTTCTGCAACCCTCAACCGAAGTTCTTTAGGCGTCATCCTCAACCAAGATACTCCATCCACTATTTAAATGACAACTTCTAGAAAATGTTCAATCTTTGAATAAACTTATGAGAATCGTAGGAAAGATTATATCTGAGTAAGTCTAGACAGGGTTAATAAGCTTTAACAACTATCAGTTGCTATTGATAGCTGTGATACAGAAATAAGTTTAAGTGGATGGATTCTACAGTTGAGTTTAGGAGCTAACTCTACTCATTGATACTACTTCTAGTTCTCCTACTTCCTCAAACCCTTTCAGATATTCTTCTAGTTTTAGAGGGTAGCCTTCCTCGTCAGGCATCTTGAATAAAGCATTTACTACATTGATACCGAAGACGAATGGTTCAGTCTTTACAGAGATCAACTCAATATTCTCTGGGAGATTAGATCTTATTTTTAATAATAATCCATCTATGTCAACTGAATCATCTACAGGCATTATTCTAACTAGTACTGCTACTTTCGCCATATCTATCTCACGGCCCCTCGAAACCACAAGATGGGCAAATATATGTTTTAGCAAGCTCTCTACAAAGCTCACATCTCCATATTCTTACTCTTCCACAGTTTGGGCATGGGAAATTTACTGCTGACTCTCCTGGCGCTATAGGCTTATTACATGATGTACAGAGTGGCGTCCGCTTACTCATACCACTTCTCTTTCCTAACTCTACAATATAAAGCCATCCTAATCTTAATTATACTCGCTGTCCAGAAAACCCCCTCAATATACTTAATACTTCTAGAAAAGAGAAAACACATTATCTCCTCTAAGATAGGTAAATATTTAAGAAAATGAGTAACCCTATTCAGTAGGGTAGAGAATTGGGTCTAAGAGAATTCATTAAGAATTCAATAGTATTGTTTAAGCTGGCTAGGAAACCGTCTAGGAATGAGTTTCTACTAGCATTGAGGATAACCTTGATCGGAGTAGGGATCATAGGTACAATAGCGTTTATTATAAGGTTTGTAGCATTAGCTATTCAAGGAGTATAGGTGGATAGAGATTGTCTACGGCTTCTCCAAGATACTTCGCGGTTAAAGTAACTGTGGGTCAAGAGAGAAATGTGGCCAGAATAATTGAGAGCAAAATCATTAAAGAAACTATCCAGGATGGGAAAGTAGTGAATAGAGAGATAGTAGTAGATGGCATATACTCTATAATAGTTCTCCCAAACATTAAGGGATACATATTCATTGAAGCGGAAAGCAAAGAAAAAGTATCGTTAATAACTCAGGGGATAAGACATGTAAAATCTAGACCTACTCTAATTGTTAAGAAGGAAGAAATTATGCAACACTTAATCGAGAAACCAATCATTGAGTCAATCTCTATCGGAGATGTAGTTGAGATAATTGCTGGCCCACTAAGAGGAATATATGGTAAAGTAATAAGGATAGATAAACCTAAAAATGAGCTTACAATAGAACCTACTGATGCAGCTTTCCCACTCCCAATCTCTATCTCAGCAGATCAAGTTAGAATAGCTCAGCAACAAGTTAGAGGAGGTGGTTAAGATGCCTGAGAAAACAGTTAGATTCCTAGTACCAGGAGGAGAGGCAACAGCTGGTCCTCCAATAGGTCCAGCCCTCGGCCCCCTAGGAGTAAACGTGCTACAAATAGTTGAAGAGATAAACAGGGTTACATCAGAATTCAAGGGAATGAGGGTTCCCGTAGAAGTAACCGTTAACACTGATACGAAAGAGTTTAAGGTAGTAGTTGGAACACCGACCACTACTGCTTTGATAGTCAAGGAAGCAGGTATAGAGAAGGGTGCGAAGATGCCTGGGAGAGAGAATGTTGGCGAGATCAGCTTAGACCAAGTAATAAAGATAGCAAGAGTAAAGATGGATGATATGCGTGCTAAAACTTTGAAATCAGCTGTAAAACAAGTTCTTGGAACATGTTTAAGTATGGGTATATTAGTCGATGGAAAAAACCCGAAGGAAGTAATTAGAGAAATAGATTCCGGAATATATGATGATAAGCTATCGTGAATCAAGGGAGGCTTAAACCTTATCTTCTCTCTAATGAGACCAAGTATTATTAATCCTTTACCTGAAATAATATCTATTTTCATGTAGATACTTGTTATGGTTTGTCTGCCTCATCTTCTCTATCAGAATGTATCTTCTCAACTCTCCAGACTTGATGCTTCTTCTAAATCTTACTATACATCTTCTACTATATGTTCTATACTCAACCAAAGACCTTATTTTAAAGCCTCTATTATTATATCTTCATCTACATATTCTAGATAATAGTTCTATCTATTTGTCGAAGACTTCAATACTCTCCAACTTCTCAAATATTGTAACTTCTAAACCATTATAATCTATTGTTTCACTTTATAATGTCTTTGATATACATTTAAAACACTTCTAATATACAACTACATCTTAGACACTTAAATATCTATAAACTCATAGTTATAATCATCAGGATATATAATGGTATTACATTCTGGGTATACAATCTCGCCATCATCATCATCTACAACCATTTCACAGTCTGCTCTTTTTTGAACAACTGCATGACTGTGAAATGGATCCAGCGGCTAGAACAATAACAATATCGATTTAAACCCATTCTAATTTAAGTTGCCATACCTTTATTCGCTGTTACACGCAGTCCCATATTCTAACTATTTAGAGCCGAATTTCATTTGATCTCATCCATAATGACATTCAAAAATTTTCCCCTGACCGACCGGTCAAAGAGAAATATGCAGAGATTTAAGACCAATAGAACAACAAAACCTGCTATTCCAGTAACACCAACGGTTAAGTCATCGCCTCCTCTAATCATTATAATTGCTAATCCTGCATTAGCATTAAGGGAGCCATGAAAAATTCCGGCAGCAATAACAGATTTTGACCTTAGTCTAACAATAGCTAATATAGGGGAAAGAAGCAAACAAAAAATTATCATCATAAATACTCCAATAACTGGATTTTGTGGATAGTTATGCCCTTGAAGGATGAGCGGTGCATGCCATATCCCCCATATTAGCCCGACAATTGCAGATGATTTCCAAAAGCCCATATGACCAAATTCTCTTAGAAGGAAACCTCTCCATCCCAATTCCTCACCAAATCCGGCAACAGCATTTATAGTAATTCCAGCGATTAATCCCTGGATTAAGGCAATCCAAAAGATATGGATGGGGAAGATGGCCATTTGTTCTTTCATTTGCTGAAGCTGTTCAGGTGGTATGATTCCTTCGAACCTTTCAAAAAATCCAGCTATATCAGGAGAATAAGTTACTTCAGGGATGAGGAAGCTAATTCCCATTGTGGCAAAAGCGATAAGTGGTGGTAGTAACCAAGCTACCAACCACCACCTGTTTATTTTAAAGGAAATTCCGAGGGGCTTTATCGGTTCTTTGTAAAATTTCTGAACTACGATTGCAGATGTCATAGGAATGAACATGATAGCTGTCCCTATCATCATCGATTCGATGGTATGCCACTTTCCACCAAAGACAAAAAATAAGATTGCTATAAGCCAACTGAGTCCAAAGGTTATTCCAATAAATAATCCTACTTTTTTTGACTCTCTTATTCATGATACATCACCTTTGAAAAGGGATTGTGTATAACGTTCTAAAGATATGCAAAGTTTCACCAGCCTCACCTTCCTTCAAATAATGTAATTTTCCAATAATTTTTATCTCTTTATCCTTAAAGATGCTTTGTGGCCTAATTCTTTGAGCTTGATACTCTTGTCTCATGTTGGGGTCTTGTTTTTCTATGGTGTTACTGTCTTTAAGAGTATTTTGGTTATTAGTTCTACATCTATCCATCTATGCTTCCTAGAGAGGAGATATTCTCTGAAGAATGTTTTGAATCTTGATATTGCTGTCTCAGCCATCCATCTCCTACCATAACCTACTATCCTACTCCAAGCTCTATACCCATAATCTCTAATAATTCTTGTAGCTGAGCTCCTGGATGGAGGTCCTCTATCCGTCCTAGCATCTCCTAGACTTAATTATTGGAGTTACCCCGTTACCTTCTAAGTATCTTATGAACTTTCTAGAATCGTATGCTTCATCACCTATAACAGTAACTACATTCCTAGACTTTGAGGATTCTTCAATCATCTTTTTAGCAAACTCAGAGTCGTGTACCATACTGCTTGTCCTCTCCATGTATATTATCTCTTCAGTCTTAGCATCTATAGCGAAATGTATCTTGAGATATCTCCTCCTAGAATACTTCTTCTCAAGCCATGAACTATACCTTCTCACTTTTACCCCCGTAGAGTCTAAGACTATTACGATTGGCTCAGGAGATTCTCTCAGACTTTTATACTAACATATCCTTAAATTAACCTGGCTTCTCAAATGTTGTGAAGAAGTATGTTAAGAGCTTTGGAAGCAAACCTTGCGAAAGCAATTGAAGAAGTCAAGAAGAGTAATAGGACTCGAAAGTTTAAGCAGAGTATAGAATTAATGATAAATATTGAGGGTATAGATTTAAAGAAGCCTGAGAATCGATTCGTTGAAGATATTGAGCTTCCGCATGGTCTAGGTGGGAAGAAGAGGAAAATATGTGTTATAGCCACACCTGCCTTAGCATCTGAAGCAAAGAAGATACCTGAGATTGATAGAGTAATTGAGAGAGATGAATTAGAAGCGCTTGTAGGGAATAAGAGAGCAGCAAAAAAGATTGCCTCTCAATATGACTACTTCTTAGTTGATCCTCCACTGATGGGGTTAACAGCTAAAGCTCTTGGAGCAGCTCTAGGTGGTAGAGGTAAAAGACCTATCCCAATACCTCCCGGAGCCAATATTGTAGACCTTGCTAAAAGATATAGTAGGACTGTAACTGTTAATGTTAGGAAGAATCCTCAAGCGATGTGCATGATTGGTGTTGAGACAATGGATGAAAAAAGTCTAGTTGAGAATGCTTTAGCAGTAGTCTCGAAAGTAGCTGATAGATTAGAGAAACACTTCGACAATATTAAATCCATATATGTGAAGAAGACTATGGATAAACCTGTTAAAGTAGTCCTAGAAGAATAACCCATAAGCACTCCGAGTACAATAGTAAGACATATCTACACGCTCTTCCCTTCATCTTATTGAACTTGAAGCAAAAACTTGGGTTGAAGATCTTAAGGATCCTAATACGTAATAGCGATTGCAACGTGGTTGGACTTCTATGTAGTAAGAAGATAGAAGCCGAATTTAAGAAGATAAGGATTAGTGAATCACAGTCTACTCATCTATTGAAGTTGTCTAGACCTATTCGAAAAGATGAGTTGTCAAGTTTTCCAGGCTCATATATGCTGCTACCAAATAATTATCTCTGGATAACAACTGCAAGTTGTTCAGCTTGTAGAGTCTACTCTCAGCTTCCAGTAATAGTTGACTCAGTCTTCTATGTAGAGCCGCTGGGCATTATCTCAAAAATCGTGATACCTGGCAGATTATTCCAGAAAAAGCTTATTGAAAACCTCAAGAATGCAGGTTTAGATGTCGAGGTTCTCTCAGTGAGAGACTTCGAGGATTATGAGTTGACTCAGAAACAGAAGGAACTTCTAACAACTCTGTTAAAGTCAGGCTACTTAGATAGTAAGAGAGAGACTAAGATGAAAGATATCGCATTCCTTCTAGGATTAAATCCTTCAACCGTCTCTAGAATGTATAGATCTGCAGTAAAGAGAATTCTTATCAGAACATTTGACTAGCTGGATAGTCGAGCGGAAAATTAAGTCATAAATGCAATATATTGCATAGATTATATAAGTTTAACAATAAATAATTATTATCTGATATGGCCCCCCAGCTTTTTATCGAGTATGTATATTTCGCCATAATATCGATAGTAATCGGCTTCATAATAGCTTTCTACATATTAACTCAAAGAAGCGGGAAGAAATCAGAAGATCCAGAAGATAGTAAAAGTGAGAGCAGGGGAATGAAGAAGGGAAAGAGGAGATGGTTGATCTTCTTATTCATCATAGTAATTATCGGAAACATACTAATGCTATCTCCAGTACTACCATCTGCAAGAAATGCATTATGGTTGGATAAAGAACCAGAGATAACTATTACTATAGAAGTGAAAAACTACGAGTTTATACTACCGGAGAAGCCGATAACTATTCCAGCAGGCGTACCCGTAGAATTTATCGTAAAATCCCATGACGTTGTTTACGGTTTCGGGGTATTCAGGAAAGATGGGTTAATGGTTTTCCAGATGCAAGTTGTTCCACAGCCCTACGTAAACCGTATCGTATGGGTATTCGATGAACCCGGCTACTATGATCTGCGATCAACCGAGTATAGTGGACCTAAACATCCATACATGTATGTTGCGGATGCTATACATGTAGTGGGAGGATGAGAATAGATGAATGAAGAAGAAAGGAAGATTCTCTCAATAAGGTTTGTTGTTGTTTCATTAATCTTTCTAGCTCTAACGGGGATCGAAGGAATACTAATGAGGTTCAGAATCATGAATTATCTAACTGACTTCTTTGATGAAAAGCATTTCTATTCCATGATGACGGCTCACCCATTCGTCGGCATATATGGATGGGCATACATGGCAGTGATGGGTGCATTCTACTTTCTTGTACCATACATTCTCAAAAAAGATGTTTATAGTAAGAAAGCTGCTTATGCTAGCTTCTGGTTAATGATAATAGGTGTCCTAACATTATGGACTACTACATTCATAACACATTATGCTCCATTATACACACTCTATTGGCCGATACCTGTCGCCTATAATATAATTGGCTGGGAATTACATAGCATACTATTCTTCGGACTGGGCGTATCCTTGATACTTGCCTCAGTACTAGTATTCTTTGGGAACATGTTTGCAACAATCTTCCTGCCTCCACGTCATACTAATGGAGCATCTGTCAGCCCATGGTACATAATGAAAGAACTATTAATAACAGCGTTCGATCTTGACAAGATTAAAGCGAAGCTTCACCGAATACCAGAATATGCTTCAAAAGCTTCAAATTATCCAGTATTCGTGGTCGCAGTCTTTAGAGGATGTGTTGATACAACTCTTAATGCATTCGTCATCTGTGGCGTAGGAGTATTGTTAACTGTCTTCGCAGTATCTCACTTCATCCCAGGGGCAGCCATACCGGTCACGGCGATAGACCCATTAGTCTATAAGAATGTGTTCTGGTGGGGTTTAGACTTAATCGCTGATGGAAACGTATTGATCTTTACTGCTGGAACATGGTATCTCATCGTACCACTCCTTCTGAATAGAAGACTATATGGAATCTGTAGTCATGGTATTCACCGACGGGTGATTGATGAATTACCATCATATATG